>Ga0209702_10004639_pt1 | contig 19686 bp, 22 predicted proteins | sample FRY01_FD_187210 | JGI IMG/M metagenome (GOLD analysis project Ga0209702, IMG submission 187210) | Freshwater microbial communities from Lake Fryxell liftoff mats and glacier meltwater in Antarctica - FRY-01 (SPAdes) (version 2) | ecosystem: Environmental > Aquatic > Freshwater > Ice > Glacier...
GTCAAAATCATCCCGTAATCCAATCGCTGAACCCATGGTCATGTCCTCCAAAACATGGAGCCATAGAATCAGACTATCCTCGCTTTGGGAATCCCATACGTGAGTCACCCTCATCGAAGGTTGGTATTACACATTTGACACATCCAACATTCGGTGTCCGGGGCGAAAACTCCCGGGATTCTGTTGACTTGGGGGCGGTGGACGGACATGCCACTCCCGCGCAAAATTTGAAGTTATCTGTTGCTGCGCTTTGCGAAGGTTTCCTACATCGCGTGGGTATAGTGGGCGTAGGGCGGCGCTACCGTGTGCCGGGAATTCACATTTCAAAGAGCACGTTGCCGCTAGCGAAGGGCAGCGATGTAGGAAAACTATTGGCCTGCGCGAAAGCCAAAGGAGATTACCCCAACTCGGCCCCATGCTTTACGCGCTTTCGATCAAGTGCTTCTGGGATTTGATGTGCTGGGCAAAGAAATCCAGGAAAATGCGTATGCGGGGGACATTGCGAAGATCTGAGCGCACCAGCAGCCAGATATCGCGGCCACTAATGGTTTCGCCGGGCGAAATCCGGACAAGCGCTGGATCGCTTTCGCCGATGAAGCATGGCAATATCGTCGCGCCCACCCCAAGGCTGGTGCGCTCAACCGAGGGACGTCCCATCGTGTCCGCCCAAGCTTTGCCGCAGCGGAGCACAAACATCAGCATGACGGCGGCCGCGACATAGCGTTTGCGAAATCGCCGCCGCTTGATTTGCTCCACAGGCTTTCCCTTTGCGCAGTAATGCCCATACGGCTAAGGACAGCCGCACGCCTTGCATTGAACCGGATCGACCTACGCTATGACCTTGCCTAAACTCAACCGCATCCTGCTGAAGCTCTCGGGCGAGGTACTGATGGGATCGCAGGAATATGGCATTGATCCCGCCTATGTTTCGCGGCTCGCTGAAGAAGTGAAAGCTGCCAAGGAAACTGGGCTGGAGGTTTGTCTGGTGATCGGCGGCGGCAATATCTTTCGCGGCGTGGCAGGGGCGGCCAGGGGCCTGGACCGGACCACTGGCGATTACATGGGCATGCTCGCTACGATAATGAATGCGCTGGCGATGCAAAATGCGCTCGAGCAAATCGGTGTGCCGACGCGGGTGCAATCGGCCATTCCGATGTCCACGGTTTGCGAGCCGTACATCCGCCGACGTGCGGAACGCCATCTTCAAAAAGGGCGGATCGTGATCTTTGCGGCCGGTACCGGAAACCCGTTCTTCACCACCGATACTGGCGCAGCATTGCGCGCGGCGGAAATGAATTGTGATGCGCTGCTGAAGGGCACCAGCGTTGACGGGGTCTATGACAGCGATCCCAAGACTAACCCGGACGCAACTCGTTTTGAAACAATCACTTATGGCAAGGTGTTATCTGACAATTTGAAGGTTATGGACGCTGCTGCAATATCGCTGTGCCGGGAAAATGACATTCCGATCATGGTCTTCTCGATCCGCGAGCGGGGTAATGTTGCCAAGGTGCTCGCGGGCGAAGGCGTCCAAACCATAGTACAAGGGGAGTCCTGAAACATGGCAAAATATGACAAGTTCGATCTAGAGCGGCGGATGCAAGGGGCAGTGGAATCGTTCAAGGGCGATCTGTCCGGCCTGCGTACCGGCCGCGCCAATGTGACCCTGCTCGATCCGGTTGTAGCTGAGGTTTACGGCGCGCTGATGCCGCTTAATCAGGTTGCGACAGTGTCTGCGCCTGAACCACGGATGCTGTCTGTGCAGGTGTGGGACAAAGGCAATGTCAGTGCGGTCGAGAAAGGCATCGCGAAAGCGGGGCTGGGCCTTAACCCGATGACCGACGGGCAGACCGTCCGCCTGCCAATCCCTGATCTGACAGAAGAACGCCGCAAGGAATTGGCCAAGCTGGCCGGATCCTATGCTGAAAAAGCTCGCATCGCGATCCGCAATGTTCGCCGCGACGGGATGGAATCGCTCAAGGAAGACGAGAAGAAAAAAGAAATCTCCGAAGACGACCGCAAGCGGATGGAAGATGATGTTCAGAAGCTGACCGACAAACATGTTGCAGAAGCCGATGCTGCCGCTGAGGCCAAGGAAACGGAAATTCTGACCCAGTGATCCTTCGGCAGGCTCAGAATGAGCGGAGGAGGACTCCGTGAGTGAGGCTAAACATGTCGCGATCATTATGGATGGCAACGGGCGGTGGGCAAAGCAGCGCCATTTTCCGCGCGCGATGGGCCACAAGCGCGGCGTCGAGGCGGTGCGTAAATTGGTGCGCAAGGTCGAGGCGATGGGGATCGAGTGCCTGACGCTCTACGCCTTTTCTAACGAGAATTGGAAGCGGCCGGAAGAAGAAGTCTCCGACCTGATGGGACTGCTGCGCAAATTCATCATCAGCGATTTGCCCGAATTTGTCGCGAATGATGTTCGCCTAAAAATAATCGGTGATTACAAGGCATTGGCGCCGGATATTGTCGACATGCTTGAAGATGCACTGGCCAAGACGGTTGGCGGATCGCGGATCCTGGCAGTGGCCCTGAATTACGGGGCGCAGCAGGAAATTGCACATGCCGCGACGCTGGCCGCGAGGTCAGGCGCGATCACTCCTGAGAGTATTGCGGCCAACCTCTATACCGCTGATTTGCCCCCGCTGGATTTGTTGATCCGCACATCAGGCGAGGTTCGGCTATCGAATTTCTTGCTGTGGCAGGCGGCCTATGCAGAAATGAATTTCACCGAAGTGTTATGGCCCGATTTTACCCCTGAACATTTGCAAGCAGCACTCGATGATTTCGCGCAAAGGGACCGCCGTTATGGAGGACGTTGAGATGGCTCTGTCTGATACGGCCACGCCAAAGCCAAAATCCGATCTGGGTGTTCGTTTGGCATCCGCGGCTGTGATGCTCGCGCTTGCCGGGACTGCGTTTTACTTTGGCGGGTACGTGCTCGTCTCCTTTATCGCGATAGCGGCCTTGGTGACGTTGTTCGAATTTACGATGCTGGTGATCAAAGCGACCCCCAATATTCCCTTTCGCTTTGCAGGAATTCTCGCAGGATCAGTCTATATCTTTCTCGCTGCTGTCGTATTGGCCGGGCTCGATTCCTACTTTCTCATCGCCGCGGTTGGCGTTGTAATCGCCACAGATACCGGCGCTTATATGTTCGGAAGGACAATCGGTGGACCCAAGATCGCCAAGCGCATCAGTCCGTCCAAAACGTGGGCAGGGCTGCTTGGCGGGATGTTGTTTGCGGCTGTTTGGCTCGCATCTTGGGCTGCGATTTTCCATTACATTGGCGGCAATTACACCTTTGCGGATCTGATTGAGGCTATGTGGGAAGATGCCGTCGGGGCCGCGATTATCGGCGGCAGTCTGGCGATTATTGCGCAAATCGGCGATTTCTTCGAAAGCTGGCTGAAACGAAAGGCCGGGGTAAAAGACAGCTCCAATCTGATCCCGGGCCATGGCGGAGTATTTGACCGGGTAGATGGTTTGCTGCCAGTTGCGCTGGTGGTTGGCGTATTGAGTTCTCTATTTTGACGGTTCGGACGATCTCGATCCTTGGCGCGACCGGCTCTGTTGGGGCGTCAACGCTTGACCTGATCCGACGTAACCGGGACGAATGGCGCGTGGTCGCCTTGACAGCCAACAGCAGCTCCGCCGAGCTAGGCCAACTCGCCCGCGAGTTTGATGCCGAAATTGCGGTTGTCAGCGATGAAACCTGTTTGGCCGAATTGCGCGAAGCCTTGTCAGGAAGCGCGGTCGAAGCGGCGGGCGGCATATCTGCTTTGTGTGATGCGGCTGGCCGCGAAGTCGATCTGACCATCGCTGCAATCGTTGGCTGCGCGGGACTAGCGCCCACGATGGCGGCGATTGAGACGGGCGGCACGATTGCGCTGGCCAATAAGGAAGCGCTGGTTTCTGCCGGTGAAGTCATGACCGCAGCTGTCGCGCGAAATGGAGCAACGCTGTTGCCGGTCGATTCGGAGCACAATGCGATTTTCCAATGCCTTCAGGGCAATGACGTTACCGAAGTCCGCTGGATCACGCTTACCGCCAGTGGCGGCCCGTTTCGCACTTGGAATGCTGAACAGCTGGAAGCGGCTACTCCCGCACAGGCCGTGGCCCATCCCAATTGGGACATGGGCGCAAAAATCAGTGTCGATTCCGCTACGATGATGAACAAGGGTCTCGAATTCATCGAAGCGCATCATCTGTTCCCCGTTGGCCTCGACCGCTTGCGCATCGTGGTTCACCCGCAAAGCGTGATCCATTCGATGGTGGAATACCGCGATGGATCGACTTTGGCACAGCTCGGCCCGTCCGACATGCGGGTACCAATTGCATCCTGTCTGGCATGGCCAAAGCGGATGGATACGGCGTGCGAACCGTTGGACTTGCCGGCGATCGGCGAACTGAACTTCTTTGCGCCGGATGAGCAATTGTTCCCCGCTACCCGGCTGGCCCGCGATGCGGTAAATGCGGGCGGGGCGGCCCCGGCAATTCTGAATGCTACCAACGAAGTTGCAGTGGCGGCATTCCTGGCTGGTAAGATCGGGTTCACAAAGATTGCTGCATTGGTCGAACAAGCCCTTAATCGAAATATCCCGCCTGCGCCTGGCAGCCTTGAAGATGTACTGGCCGTAGACAAACAAGCCCGCGGCCGAACGGCTGAAATTCTGGAGTCCTGCTGAGTGTTCGAGTCGCCCCCTTTCTGGATGTATCTGATCGGTTTCCTGTTGTTGCTGGGCCCATTGGTCACGGTGCATGAATTCGGGCACTATCTGGTGGGGCGCCTGTTCGGAGTTGGAGCGGACGTATTTTCGGTAGGGTTTGGCAAAGAATTGGCCGGATTTACCGACAAGCGCGGAACCCGGTGGAAGCTATCGGCACTCCCGCTAGGCGGCTATGTCCAGTTCAAGGGCGATATGAACCCAGCGAGCATTCCGGAAGGCGTTGATCGCGATTCCAGCGGTAAGGAAGAGTATGACGGCAGCTTTCACAAGGCGGACCTCTGGAAACGCACGCTGATTGTTTTCGCCGGGCCTGCGACCAACATCATTGTCGCGATTGCGATCTTTGCCGGCTTTGCGCTGTTTATTGGCAAGCCGGTTATTACACCTGTTGTCGGCGCCTTTAGCGAAGTATCCGCAGCGCGCGACGCAGGGCTTCAGATCAATGATCGAATCACCGCGGTGAATGGCCGGAAAATCGCGGATTTCAATGAAATCGTCGAAGAGATATTGCCATATCCCGGGCGTGAACTGGTCTTGACGGTCAAACGTGACACAGCGGTCCTCGATATTCCGCTCATAGCGGCCAGTATTGTCAGGACGGACCGGTTCGGAAATGAAGGACGTGTAGGGCAAATCGGTGTTGCCCCAGCAAGCGCTGAATTCGTTCCGCAGGGAATTGGGCAATCAATCGGGTTCGCAGCGGAGGAATGCTGGAGAATCACCCGGATGATGGTCACCGGCCTTGGTCAAATCCTGTCAGGGGAGCGGTCAGTCAAGGAATTGGGCGGGCCTATAAAAATCGCTAAATTTTCTGGAGAACAGCTATCGCTCGGGGCGCTACCCTTCATTGGCTTTGCAGCGCTGATCTCAATTAACTTGGCATTCATTAACTTGCTGCCAATCCCCGGTCTTGATGGCGGGCATCTGGCATTCTATGCAGTTGAGGCAGTTCGCCGCAAGCCGCTAGGCCAGCGAAGTCAGGAAATGGCCTTTCGCGTGGGCATGGCCCTGGTGTTGGTGCTCATGGTATTTGTCACGGCGAACGATTTAGTTTCGCTGCCGATATTCGGGGGCTAATTTCGGGGATGAATTTGGTGATTAAGCGGCAAGTTGCCGTGGATGAGAATAATTGCGCAGGGGATGGCGCGCCGGATTGCTTGATCGGAGGCACGGCATCGGGCACAGGGCGGCAAACCGCTATGGCCGATCGGCCGATTTGGTGGAACAGTAACAGTTTTTTAAATTGGACGGGATACCCGCGTCGATGAATGGACGGACAATGGCAGGCGATCAAACCATGAAACCTGCTGCGCGTCTTGCGCTGGCATTGCTAGGCGGGACGATACTGGCGGGCATGCCGGGCGCTGCTTTGGCTCAGGCCGCTGCGGAAGCGAGCACTCAGCCTGCTGCGGCAGCAGCGCCTGCACCGGCAACTGCTTTGCCGCAACCGGACATCATCCAGTCGGTCACGGTCGTCGGGTCCGAACGGCTAGAGACGCAGACGATCCTCAGTTATGTCCGGCTGCGGGTTGGCGAGGCTTATTCGCAAGCTGACGCCGACCAAGCACTAAAAGACTTGGCTGCGACCGAGCTGTTTTCGAATTTCAGCGTCCGCAATGATGGCGGTAATGTGATCGTGGAGGTCACTGAAAACCCGGTGATCAACCGGATTATTCTGGAAGGCAATAAGCGAATCAAGAACGACAAGATCGTTCCCGAAATCAAGCTGTCCCCGCGGCAGATTTTCACTCGTTCAAAAGTCCGCGCCGATGTTGCCCGGATTGTCGAGCTGTACAAACGTCAGGGCCGGTTTGCTGCGACCGTTGAACCAAAGATGGTTGAGCTCAGCCAGAACCGCGTCGATGTTGTCTTTGAGATTACAGAGGGACCTAAATCCAAGGTTCGCCAGATTAACCTAATCGGCAACGAGGAATTCTCAGACGGCAAGCTGCGCGGCGAGATGGTGACCAAGCAGGCCCGGATTACCAGCTTCCTCAGTTCTAATACCAGCTACGATCCGGACCGCTTGGCATTCGACCAGCAAAAGCTGCGGCAGTTCTATCTGACCGAAGGGTTTGCCGATTTCCGCGTGGTTTCTGCAGTCGCCGAGCTGACGCCTGACAAGCGCGATTTCATCATCACCTATGTGTTGGAGGAGGGCGAGCGCTACAAATTTGGCGAAGTTAAAGTTGATAGCGAATTGCGCGATTTCGACAGTGAGCGGATGACCAGCAATCTGCGGATCCAGGCCGGTGATTGGTATAATGCGAAATTGGTTGAAGACACAGTCGAACAATTGAGCGAATTGGCAGGCACGTACGGCTACGCATTTGCCGAGGTAAATCCGTCATTTGAACCTAGCAGAGACGACCTGACGATGGGCATTACCTTTGTTCTGCAGGAGGCGCCGCGCGTGTATGTCGAACGGCTCGACGTAAATGGAAATACACTGACTCAAGATAAGGTGCTGCGCCGTGAATTCCGCCTGGCGGAAGGCGATGCGTTCAACTCGTTACAAGTGCGGCGGACGACCAACCGGATTAAGTCGCTTGGATATTTCCAGGAAAACTTCGAAGTCGAACAAAGGCCTGGCAGCGCGCCTGACCGGATTATTCTGGAGGCCAATGTTGAAGAACAGCCAACTGGTGAATTGCAGCTTTCCGCTGGTTTCTCGTCGATTGAAAGTTTCATCCTTGCTGGCTCCATCCGGCAACGGAACTTCCGCGGGCGGGGGCAAACAGTTGGCGCCAGCGTCAATTATTCGCGCTATTCACGCTCGTTCAATCTGAGCTTTGCCGAACCCTATCTGTTTGATCGCAATATCTCGGCAGGGGTCGATCTTTATCGGCGCGATTTCAACAGCTTCAACCGCATTGGTAGCGAGCGCAATACGACCTACTCGCAATCCACCACTGGTGCATCGCTGAGAGTCGGCGTTCCGTTGACTGAGTACATGTCGCTAATCGGCAGTTACACGTTCAATTATGATGATATTTCGCTCGACGAAAATATCTACTTCGCTGACTTTGATAGTGACGGCGTTCGTACCTGCGAACCAGTTTTTGCCGGACGATATTTGTGTGAAGCAATTGGTAAGCGCACGAGTTCAATTCTCGGTGCAACCTTGGCTTATGATGCGACCGACAGTCGGTTCCGTCCAACCCGGGGGCGTTCTGCTTCGCTAGGCGTTGAATTCGCTGGCTTGGGCGGTTCCGTAAAATATCTGCGTTTCCGGGGTAAAGCGGCGCAATATTGGAATGTATTTAACGGTTTTATCCTCTCGCTGACGGCAGAGGGCGGATATATCAAGGGCTTCGAAAATCGCGGAGCCGGGATTGATGACATCCGGTTGAATGACCGGTTCTTCCTTGGTGAACCGCAAATCCGAGGGTTCGATATCCGCGGCGTCGGTCCGCGCGTGGTTCGTTTGCCGTACGTTACTGATGTCGATGATCCGACCGGGCCGAATGTTGTCATTTCTCTGGAGGAAGCTCGTGCGAATAACAACGTGCTCGACGATGCGATTGGCGGGAATGCATATTACCTTAGCCGCGCAGAACTTGAGATCCCGCTGGGCAGCGGTGCCAGCGAACTGGGCTTGCGGCCTTCTTTGTATGTCGATGTCGGGGCATTGTTCAGTGTAACAACGCCCGTATTGCAGGATTTCCCGAACGGGACGCCACAGACCAATGGCAACGGCCAACTGTTATTTGCTCAAATAGCCCGCGATGCAGGCGGCAATCCCATACTTGATGGCAATGGTAACCAGACAACCACTCCGGTAACCAGCCCGACAGCTCCCGATGGTGCGACAAATCCGCAATTGTTCAATGCCGGTAATACATACCGCGAAGTGTACTTTGGCAATTCGGCCAGCCCCCGCGTGACCATCGGTATCGGGGTCAATTGGAACTCGCCGTTCGGTCCTTTCCGGATCGATTTCGCCCATGCACTGAGGACAGTGGAGGGCGATGACACAAAAAGATTCTCGTTTAACGTAGGAACACAATTCTAATGAAAACTCTCCTAAAACCCGTACTCGCTGCCGGCCTCGTGCTGACCGCTTCAGTTCCCGCATTCACTACTCCGGTTGCTGCCCAGCAAGTTGCTCAGGGTGTCGGCGTAGTCAGTTTGCCAGCTGCGATTGCAAATTCGAACGCCTTCACGGTTGCGGAACAGCAACGTCCGGTAACCTATAAGCCCCAGCTGGATGCAGCGAATGCTCGCCGCGATCAACTGACCGCGCAATTGCAGCCGATGTATGACAAGTTCCGCACCGATCAGGCGGCTAATGTCGCCCAGGCAACGCTTCAGCAACAGGCGGCCCAGATCCAGCAGATTGAGCAGTCTGGCCAACGCGAGTTGACCCAGATCGTCCAGCCTGTCGCGCTCAGCCGCGCTTATGTGCAGGAACAAATCGAAGATATGCTGGACGATGCAGTCCAGGCTGCTGCGACCAAGAAGAAGATCACTTTGATCCTTGATGCATCGTCCGGTGCAGTAGTTTTCGCTGGTGCACAGTACAACGTGACGCAGGACGTGATCAATGAACTGAACACGATGTTGCCGACCGCTCAATTGGTACCCCCTCCAGGTTGGTTGCCACGCGAAGCTCGTCAGCAGCAAGAAGCGGCTGCTGCGGCTCAGGCTGCGCAAAATGGCGCGGCGCCTGCAACGGCTCCGCAACAGCCAAGCGGCCGTTAATAAACGTAATAATGCTTGGGGTAGGGTTATGAGTAACGAAAGCGGCGCGCCCGCTTATGACATCGGTCAGGTTCTCAAAGCCCTGCCGCATCGCTATCCCTTGTTGCTGGTCGATCGCGTTCAGTCGCTGACCATCGGCGAGGAAATTCACGCGATCAAGGCAGTTAGCTTCAACGAACAGTTCTTCCAGGGTCATTTTCCTGGCCGCCCGATCATGCCGGGCGTGTTGCAAATCGAGGCAATGGCCCAGGCCGCTGCTATTTTGGCGATTGAAACGCTGGAATTGGCTGGCAGCGGTAAGTTGGTGTATTTCATGGCCATCGAGGAAGCAAAGTTCCGTAATCCGGTGGAGCCGGGCTGTATTCTCGATCTGCATGTCGGCTTTGTTCAAAAACGAGCACGGGTGTGCAAGTTCTGGGGTAAGGCGATGGTCGGAGACAAAGTGGCGAGTGAAGTGAAATTCACCGCCATGGTTGCTGATCCGCCAGCAGAAGCGGCCTGATCGCCGAAACCTGACCGTTTCAATTTAGCGGTTGTAATTCAGCGCGCTCCGCCTTAGAAGCGCGCCTTTCCAATTCACGATTATTGCTCGACCGGTCGGTACCGGTCATCAGCACGGAGATACCGCCATGAAGGCCGAGACACACCCACAATACCACACCATCAATGTCAAGATGACCGATGGCACAGAATTTCAGACGCGCTCAACTTGGGGCACCGAAGGCGCAACGATGACGCTGGAAATCGACCCGACCAGCCACCCGGCTTGGACCGGTGGTAAGCAGCAGATTCAAGAAGGCGGCCGTGTGGCCCAGTTCAACAAGCGTTTCGGCGGGCTGTCCCTCAAGAAGTAATAGCCAGTCAAATAATTTAGACGGTCGCAAGATCGTTTTGAAAAGGGCGGTCCGACGGGGCCGCCTTTTTTATTTTTTGGTTCCAAGGCCGCAATTGCCGAAATGGATGGGCTTGGGATGATTAATTGATCATCCCCACGGCTTTTCCCGGTACCATTTGGTAATGACATATTTCAGTCCTTTGCGGACCTTCATCCCGTGGTGAAGCGAATTGGGGTTTACGGAGCCGTCGGGCCGCCGGTTATTCCAGCACAGCAATTTACCCACTTCAGGTTGAAAAATCTTGCCCAATGCCTTGAACCGGGTGCCGCCGCCGCTCGTCACCTCGTTCAGATAGACCATGAAAGTCCAGCTGCGCTGTCCGGCGATCGAGCAATAGGTGTCGTAATCCTGCCCGCCGGGCGCGAAATAATCTGTGTGTGCTTTGAATTCCTGTCCGACATCATAGCGTTGGCCCTGTACCGGTTCGCCAAATTCCGCCTCGATTGCTGATAGATCGAGCAAGCGACGCTCCAATTCGGCAACAACCGGCTCGTCTGAGGATAAAACACAAGTCTCGCTGGTGCGGAAATAGTCGTCACCATTGGCATCTGCGATGGTGGAGGGGCGGCGGCCCACATCAATCATGGCAATCAGCGCCGCGCATTGATCGCGTCCGAGGAAGCCGCGCAACTGGAATATTTCCAGCTTGTCTGTCGGGATCCGTTGCACGCCCGGCCAGCTGGCCAGTTGCTCGGCGGAGGATTCGCACGGCGACTTCATATCGGCAATTGTTAAGCAACAGGCTCCGTTCGGCAAGCACGTTAATTGCCGGCCTTGTAATAATCTTACGCCAAAATGGGCTCCGCGCAGTTTTCGCTTCCAAAATAGCCCAAGCTATGCAACAGGCTCGCCCCCTTGCTGGAAGCGACTTGACCGCCGCTTCTGTAGGCTTATCAGCCCCTCTACACGGCACGCCAATTGGCAGGCTTTGGGGCATGTGGCGATCGTAGCTCAGTTGGTTAGAGCGCCGGTTTGTGGTACCGGAGGTCGGGGGTTCAAGACCCCTCGGTCGCCCCATTTTTCCACCCAATTGGTCCGTGTAGCCAAGTGCGGCGATGTCCGCACAATATCGGGATGGAATTGATGACTGCATTTTGGACCGAAGCGGATTTTGATGATCACGAGCTTGTCCAACTGGTGCGGGATCGTGCGTCTGGCCTGACCGCAATCATCGCGCTGCATTCCACCCATCTTGGGCCCGGTGCGGGCGGCACTCGTTTCTGGCATTACCCTGACACCAAGGATGCGCTCCGCGATGCTCTGCGGCTGTCCCGGGGCATGAGCTACAAAAATGCGATGGCAGGCCTGCCAATGGGCGGCGGGAAAGCAGTTATCCTGGCGCCCAAGAATGGCGCAAAGACTGCTGAAATGCTGGCCGCCTTTGGCGATGCCGTTAGCGCGTTGCATGGCCGTTATGTTACGGCCGAAGATGTCGGCATCAGCGAAGTTGACATGGTCGCTGTGGCCAAGCGAACCGAATATGTTTCAGGACTGCCTGTTGATGGCACCCAATCTGCTGGCGGCGATCCGGGCCCGTTTACTGCAATGGGAATCTTTCACGGGATCAAGGCTGCGGTACGCTACAAATTGGGCAAGAATTCGGTCTCGGGCGTGCACATTGCGGTGCAGGGCACCGGCAGCGTAGGCGGCGGAGTTGCCCGATTGTTGGCGCAAGAAGGTGCCAAGCTTACCTTATCGGACATCAATGCAGAGCGGGTGGCGGTTTTGGCCCGTGAACTTGGCGCTGAAACTGTTGCGCCGGATGCGGTGATGGGCATTGCCTGCGACGTATTCAGCCCAAATGCGCTTGGCGCGGGACTGGACGAGGCCGGGATTGCCCGGTTGGACGCGCCGATCGTTGCAGGCGGAGCAAACAACCAATTGGCAAAGGCTGGGCACGGCAAGCAATTGGCTGATCGTGGGATTCTTTATGCCCCTGATTATGTGATAAATGCGGGCGGCATTATCAGCGTTACCCTGGAATATCTCGCACGGCAGAATGGCCAGCCATGCGATATTAACGAGGTTCGTAAACGTCTTGCGCAAATCCCGGGCAGGCTCGAGGAAATTTGGCAACAGGCTGCGGACACCGGTGTTTCGCCCGATGTCGTGGCGGACCGGATGGCGCAAAAACTGATCGGTCGTTAAAAAACGCGTTTTACGCCCAGTTTTCCTTGCGACTGGCGGCCTGTCCTGCCAAGGCTGCGCGCGGACGGAACGCTGCACAATGCATGGCTTTGCTAACCCCAAGCGCTTTCTTGAAATTGCGCGCTGGCTTACTCCTCTGCTGCTGGTCAGCGGCCTGTTTCTGACGGCTGGCGCGCTAGCATGGGGTTACTTCGTGGTGCCGCCGGATCGGCTAATGGGCGAAACCGTTCGCATCCTGTTTTTGCATGTCCCAGCGGCCTGGCTGGGTATGGGTGGTTGGACCGCAATTGCGATTTCCAGCATCGCATTTCTAGTTTGGCGTCACCCGCTCGCTGGCCTTGCCGCGCGCGGCGCAGCGGTGCCGGGTTTGGTCTTCACGATTATCTGCTTGGTTACCGGATCGATCTGGGGCCGCCCGACTTGGGGCACCTGGTGGGTATGGGATGGCCGATTGACCTCGATGCTGGTGCTGATGTTCCTATACATTGGCTATATTGCGCTGGCGCAGTCGGTAAGCCGTGATGGTGGATCCAGCCGTATTCCCGCGATTTTCGGCATTGTCGGCGCGATTAATATTCCGATCATCAACCGGTCTGTGGTATGGTGGAATTCGTTGCACCAACCGCCAAGTATTACCATGGGCAAGAGCGCGATCGACAGTGAATTTCTGATTCCGCTGCTGGTGGCTGTGCTTGGTTTTTCGCTGCTGTTTGGCGGCATCGTACTTGCGCGTATGCGGACACTGTTGGCTGAAATTCAGGCAGAAGCGCGCTTGCGGCGCAAAGCAATGGCGAGCAATTGATGCGTGAAAATCTGGATCAGTTGAGTTTTGTTATTGCGGCCTACGCGGTCGGCGTGCTGGCGACCCTTGCGCTGGTTGTGTGGAGCTGGCTGTCCATGAAGAGCGCCGAGAAACGGCGCAATGAAGTGAGAAATAAATGACCACCGGACTGAAAGCGAAACATCAGCGATTGATTTTGATCGTTATTGCGGTTGTCGTCCTGATCGGGGCGGCATTGCTGGCGGCGTATGCACTTCGCAATCAGGCCAGCTACTTCTATGTTCCAGCGCAAATGGCCGCAGATCCGCCAACGGTAGGGCAGGCGGTCCGCTTGGGCGGAATGGTGCAGGAAGGTTCCCTGGAAACGCTGGCGGACGGGGTCACCTTTGCTTTCACTGTCGGTGATGGGGAGGCCATCGTGCCAGTCCGCTTCGCTGGCATTTTGCCTGATTTGTTTATCGAAGGTTCCGGGGTTGTTGCAGAAGGGCGGCTCAATAATGGCGGTACCTTTGTGGCGGACAATCTGCTGGCCAAACATGATGAGAACTATGTGCCGCGCGAATTACAGGAAATGACTGAACATCAGGCGCGCGAAGTCGTAGCTGAAACCACGGATACTGGCGCATGATTGCTGAACTTGGTCTCGCTGCGCTGTGGTTGGCGGCGGCGCTGGCAGTGCTGCAATTGGTGGCTGGTGCATTGTCCCAGCGCGAAGGCGCTGAGGAATTGGCTGCGCTGGTTCGTCCGGCTGCGATCGTTCAAGGGTTTATCGCTGCCTTTGCCTTTCTGATGCTGTTGGTGCTGTTCGCGCAAACCGATCTCTCGGTGAAACTGGTTGCGATGAATTCTCATTCTGACAAGCCAATGATCTTCAAATTGTCCGGCGCATTCGGCAATCATGAAGGGTCGATGCTGCTGTGGATCACAGTCATGGCGCTCGCCGGTTCGCTGATCGCCGCAGTCGAACGCCGCTTGCCGGAAAAGACCATGCTGGCGACATTGGCTGCGCAGGCCTTTGTTGGAGTTGGCTTTTACGCATTCCTGCTGCTGAGCTCCAATCCATTCGAACGGCTTCCGGAACCAGCGTTAGAGGGCATGGGACTTAATCCGCTGCTGCAGGACATCGGTCTCGTATTCCATCCGCCCACTCTTTATATTGGTTATGTTGGCCTGTCGGTCGCGTTCAGTTTTGCAGTTGGCGCTTTGCTTACGCGGCAAGTTACGCCTGATTTCGCACGCGCAATGCGGCCATGGGTCCTGGGCGCGTGGATTTTCCTGACACTGGGGATTACCGCTGGCAGTTACTGGGCCTATTACGAGCTGGGCTGGGGCGGTTGGTGGTTCTGGGACCCGGTGGAAAACGCGAGCCTGATGCCGTGGTTGGCGGCGACCGCGTTGCTCCATTCTGCTAGCGTATTGGCATCCCGAGACGCCTTGCGAACTTGGACAATCATGCTCGGCGTTGTCGCATTTTCGATGTCGATGGTGGGTACATTTCTGGTCCGCTCGGGTATTTTGACCAGTGTCCATGCCTTTGCTGTCGACCCAGAACGCGGGACCTTTATCCTAGGGCTACTGGTGATCTATATCGGCGGTGCATTGCTGCTGTTTGGATTGCGCGCAGGCACTGTGTCAGAGGGCACGCGGTTCTCCGTGACCAGCCGTGAAGGCGCGTTGGTTTTCAATAATGTCATGCTCACCGCTTTGCTCGGGATCGTCCTGCTCGGCACCCTTTATCCGCTGTTTACCGAGGCGTTTGACGTCCGCGTTTCTGTGGGGCCGCCATACTTCAATCCGGTAGGGGCGATCTTTGTTGTGCCGATGCTGATGGTGATGGCGGTTGGCCCGCTGCTGCGTTGGCGCAAAGACAGCATTTCGCGAATACGTTTACCGCTGTTGATCATCGGCGGCGCTACTCTTGCGGCTCTGGTGCTGATATCTTTGCTAACCTCCATCGCAATTCTTCCGTTGCTTGGCCTCGTACTGGCCGTGGGGCTCGGAATTGGTAGTTTCATGCCCATTCGCGGGCGTAAGTTGCGCCTGCTTCCCATTGCTACTTGGGGCATGATGGTAGCCCATTTCGGGATTGCCGTTGCGCTGTTCGGAATGGCTAGTGAAAGTGCATTTTCCGAGGAGACGCTGGCGGCAGTTGCAATTGGCGGTAGCGCTGAGGTTGGCCCTTGGAATATTGTGCTGACGGAAGTGAGCCCGACAGCCGGGCCGAACTGGACTGCGCTGGAGGGGCGGTTGCTGGCTAGCTACGATGGCGCTGCGGCTATCGAGGTCAATCCACAGTCTCGAAATTTCTGGGCACCGCCGCAGGAAACCACCGAAAGTGCGCTTGCAACACGCTGGAATGGTCAGCTCTATGCCGTAGTTGGCCGCGAGGCGGGCGATGGGCGCTGGCAATTGCGATTGTGGTGGAAACCCTTTGTGACCTTCATCTGGTATGGCGGTATTCTGGTGGCGCTTGGCGGTGTATTGGCCCTGATCGGACGTGTCATGGCTGATCTGAAACGCCGCGCAATCAAGTCTCGCGGCGCTATCCGCCGTGCCGAGACCGCAGCGTGAAGCGCTGGACCCTATGGGTACCGCTGGCGCTGTTTGCGCTGTTTATCGGAGTCGCTGCCTATCAACTGACCCAGCCGAAGAACGATTTCATCGTCAGTGCGATGATCGGCCAGCCTTTGCCGGAGTTTGATCTGCGGGCGGCAAGCCTAGACCGTCCAGCCCTGAAAACAGGCGATTTGCGCGATGGTAAGCCGCGGCTGCTTAATGTGTTCGCCAGCTGGTGCATTCCTTGCGTTGCTGAGGCTCCTCACCTTGAAACATTGCGCCGGCAGGGCGTTGATATCGTGGCCATTGCGATCCGTGACCGGCCGCAGGACGTGGCGCGGTTTCTAGCCAATTATGGCAATCCCTATAGTCGTATCGGAGCAGATGATTTGTCCGAGGTGCAGTTGGCAATCGGATCGTCCGGTGTGCCAGAAACCTTTGTCGTTGATGGCCAAGGGATCATCCGGTACCAGCATATTGGCGATATCAGGGCCAGCGATGTACCGTTATTGATGCAGAAACTGGCTGAAGCGCAATGAGTGTGTCACGGAGCCTTTTAGTAGCGTTGAGCGCGTTGCTTGCGGTGGTTTCAATCCCTGTCGCCGCGCAATATTCGCTTCCTCCAGCGCCATATGCTTACAACCAATTGGCAGATCCTGACCAGGAAGCCGTCGCACAGGATCTGATGGAAACGCTGCGCTGCCTTAAGTGTCAGAGCCAGTCGATTGCTGATAGCGATGCACCGATGGCAGGCGATATGCGGCATCAGGTTCGCACGCGCATCGAAATGGGCGAGGAACCCGAGGCGATCCGCGCTTGGCTGGTTGCCCGCTATGGTGATTATGTCAGCTATGCGCCCACGGTGAGCGAGACAACCTGGCCGTTGTTTGCAGTGCCGCTGCTGCTCATCCTGCTGGCGGCGATTATCCTCTGGCGACGATTGAGAGCACGCACATGATCTGGATTCCACTGATTGCGCTCGCCGCGGTGACATTTCTGATTGCGGCGTTCGTTGTGAAACTGCCGCGCAGCGGTTGGGCTATGTTTGGTGCAGCATTGCTGTTCGGGCTTGCGGGTTACGCCTTGCAAGGATCGCCAGGCATGGCCGGTGCGCCTGCCGCGACCGCGCCTGAGGCTAATGCGGGGAATCTGGCGCTTGTTAATGCACGGCGGCAGATGTTCGATCCCAATCGTGCTCCCAGCCGCTTTGTAACTGTGGCGGACGGTTTTGCCCGGCGCGGCCAGTTCGAGGATGCCGCTGTCATCCTCAGCGGCGCAGTATCGCAAAACTCAAACGACGGTGAAGCATGGTTGGCGCTCGCAAACGCGCTCGTCGAGCATGCCGATGGATCGCTTACACCGGCCGCGCTCCACGCTTACGGGAAAGCGCAAGCCGTTTTGCCGAGGCATCCTGGGCCATCGTACTTCCTTGGTGTTTCGTTGATTCGCTCAGGCAGGCCCGCCGAAGCCCGGCAATTATGGATTGAAACTCTGGAAAAGGCGCCAGCTGATGCGCCTTGGCGGCCCCAGATGGAGGAACGTCTGGCGCGGCTTGATGATTTGCTGGCGCAGATTGGCGGAGGGTGAGGTCGCCCGGGACGAGCTGTTAATGGGACAGGTCGGGTCAATTTGTTGCAGCTGCGAAATGTTACTGCTAAGCGCCGGCTCCTTCGTTCGCGCTGCATGAAAGACAGCTTTACCATGCGATTTGAAATGCGTTCTGAAATCGAGTTTTCGTGAGCGAATCTGCTCCACATGAAATCCGGCCACCGGCCGGGTCAGACAGCGCGCATGGGTCTTCCACGACCAAGCTGGCTGTAGGCGCGATCGGGATTGTCTTTGGCGACATTGGCACCAGCCCGCTTTATGCATTTCGTGAAACCTTTGTTGGGCCGCACCCTCTCGCGCTGGACAAGCTTCATGTATACGGCGTTGTCAGCCTGATTTTCTGGTCGATGACTTTGGTTGTCGCGATCCAGTATGTCACCATCCTGATGCATGCAGATAACAAGGGGCAGGGCGGTAGCCTGGCCTTGGTCGCACTGATTTCCAGCAAGATTGGTAAGACTAAATATGGCTGGATAACTGTGCTTCTTGGCGTGTTGGCGACATCGCTTTTCTACGGCGATAGTATGATTACTCCAGCAATTTCAGTGCTTTCAGCCGTCGAAGGACTGACTGTGGTGCAGGAAGAACTGACTCCGCTAGTCATCCCCATCGCCCTGGTTCTGCTGGTCGCACTGTTCGTGATTCAAAAACGCGGGACGGAGAAGGTCGGTGCGCTTTTTGCGCCTGTGATGATCATCTATTTCACGGTCATCGCCTTCCTCGGCGTGGTCCAGATCATATTGCACCCGGAGATTCTTTACGCGCTGAACCCATGGTACGCTGTGCAATTCTTCATCACTGACGGGATGCTGGCATTCCTCGCGCTGGGCTCTGTAGTACTGGCCGTGACCGGTTCCGAAGCGCTGTATTCCGATATGGGCCACTTCGGGCGCGGACCGATGCGGCTGTCTTGGTTCGGGTTCGTAATGCCTTGCCTGTTGCTCAATTATTTCGGGCAAGGCGCGATGATGGTAAGTCTGGATGCGGCAGCGGCGGCCGAAGCAATTCAGAATCCGTTCTTCTTCCTTGCATCTGAAACATGGCGCTTGCCGCTGGTGATCTTGGCAACTTTTGCCACATTCATCGCTAGTCAGGCGGTGATTTCAGGCGCATTCTCCATCACGCATCAGGCCATGCAGCTGGGTTTCATCCCACGCCTGTCGATCCGTCAGACGAGCGAGACCGAAGCCGGACAGATCTACATCCCGAGCATCAACTGGGCGCTGATGATCGCAGTGATCGTGCTGGTGCTGACTTTCCAGAACAGTTCCAACCTGGCGTCAGCCTACGGCATTGCTGTTACCGGTGCGGTAACGATTGATACCCTGCTGATGGCGGTTTTGTTGGTCGGGGTTTGGAAATGGAAGTGGTGGTATGCCGCGCCCGTGGTGTTGTTGTTCCTGGTGGTCGACGGAGCATATTTTGCGGCGAACATGATGAAGGTTCCCGATGGCGGCTGGTTCCCGCTGTTGATTGGCGCGATTGCTTTCACCCTGCTGACCACTTGGGCGCGCGGACGCAAGTTGATGCGAGACCGGATGACGGAGGTTGCATTGCCAATCGAAATCTTCGCCAAATCTGCAAATAATAGTGCCACGCGGGTGTCGGGTACGGCAATCTTCATGGCCTCCAGCACTGGCGGAGTACCGTCGGCCCTATTGCATAATATCAAGCACAATAAAGTGCTGCATGAGCGGGTCGTAATCCTGACCGTACAGATTGCAGAAATACCCTATGTGGACCCCGAATGCCGGTTCGAAGTCCATGATTTGGGCGACGGATTCTTCCGCTCGGTAATCCACTACGGGTTTATGGAAGAAACCGATGTTCCGGAGGCGCTGAAGAAAATGGAAGTCTGCGGGGGCAAGTTCGACATGATGCAGACCAGTTTCTTCCTGTCGCGCCAGACATTGTTGCCGTCTGACAAGCCGGGAATGCCGATCTGGCGCGAACAGATATTTGCCTGGATGCTGCGCAATGCCGCAACTGCGATGGAATTCTTCCGGCTGCCCACCAACAGGGTGGTAGAATTGGGCAGCCAAGTCAGGATCTAGTGGATTGATCGGATCATATGAGTCCGATTGGGGATTCCCTGTTTTGCTGTGATGTGCGATTCTGCGCGCATGCGTACCGGTATATCATTCACCCTGTCTGCCAGCGATCGTCATCGATTGCGGGCGATCATCGCTAATCCCATGAGTTCGCAGAAGCACGTCTGGCGGGCGCGGATTGTTCTTCTGAGCGGCGAGAGCCGTGG
>Ga0209702_10004640_pt1 | contig 19684 bp, 14 predicted proteins | sample FRY01_FD_187210 | JGI IMG/M metagenome (GOLD analysis project Ga0209702, IMG submission 187210) | Freshwater microbial communities from Lake Fryxell liftoff mats and glacier meltwater in Antarctica - FRY-01 (SPAdes) (version 2) | ecosystem: Environmental > Aquatic > Freshwater > Ice > Glacier...
TGCCGATTTCACCACGGTATTCGATTGGAGCTAAAGGTTTAGGATCGAAAGTATCTTGATGAGCCATACCACCTGGAAGATAAATATGAATAATGGATTTAGCTTTGCCTTCAACGGTAGGTTTTCCGCCTACGGAATCGACGGCTTGTGTTTCCATTTTGAAGAATTCTGGGAGGGTAAGACCAAGGCCACCCACCATACCAATTTGGAGAAAAGACCTACGAGTTTCTTTTTTGAAATGAGCGGGATCAGCAAACCAAGTTCCAGGTTGATGGGTCTTCATTAAAAATCTCCAAGCTTAAGGTAAACAAAACTAGGTGGGAATTAGTACGCAAATTTAAGGTAGGCATACCTACAGTATATTGTAATTATCAAATAAGATCAATGCAAAACAATTACAGAGATAAATTTGAAAATACTTTTTACATCTTACATTAAAGATCGGAACAAAAGGTAAGTCAACTAAAACAACTTAAAGAAAAAGAAGTTTATATGCTCTTTTGTTCACTGGTTTGATCGGAAATACTGTAAGTATCGGCATCTTTTCCCTGAAATGCGGTAACCAGCTCTGCTAAAAAACCAATCGACATCATTTGTGCCCCTAGCAACAAGAAAGCAGCAGCATAAATCAAAAGAGGTCTATCATGGAGTGGGGGAAAAAGCTCGGGTTCCCAAAGCCGAATTAGCCAAGTAACTGCAAGATAAGCCAACCCTAAACTGCCCGCAAGGAAGGAAAGTAAGCCAGCGCCCCCTAAAAGATGCTGTGGCCTTTGGCCAAATCCTGTCAAGAATTTTACGGTTAACAGGTCTAAAAACCCCTTAATGAACCTACGGACCCCATACTTTGAAAAACCAAACTTCCTTGCCCGATGTTGGATTGCAAGTTCACCTACTTTGAAGCCTCTGGCAGCGGCTAGCACGGGGATAAAGCGATGAAGCTCGCCATAAAGCCTGACTTCTTTAAAAATAGGTGCGCGATAGCATTTCATACCACAATTATGATCGTTTAAGTGTACATCGGTAAGATTGCTGACCATTTTATTGAATATTTTGCTGGGGAAAGTCTTATGCCAAGGGTCGAGCCTGACTTTCTTCCAGCCACTTATCACATCAAGGGGTGTGAAGGGCAGGCCATTTTTTGGAGGCCCACCTTCTTCAAGTTGCTTCAGAAAATTTGGGATTTCCTTCGGATCATCTTGAAGATCTGCATCCATCGTGATGAAGATGTCACCTTTTGCGGCGTGAAAGCCCGCTGATAATGCAGCAGCTTTACCAAAATTCCTGCGAAACCTAAATCCCTTTGTATTTGCATAACTCGTCGCAAGTTTGCAAATTTTATCCCAAGACTCATCCTTACTGCCATCATCCACAAATAGTATTTCTAAATCCAAATTGTGCTGCTGTGCAACCTCACGAATTTCGCCATGCAAAATCTCAAGGCTTTCCTCTTCGTTGTAAACCGGAATAATAATGGAAATCATGGCTAGTTTATCCGAGTACTTTCGTGGGGAAGGATTTCTTCTATTACTTTTCTATCTGTTGGGCGAGGCTTAATCCAGTAAAACCCTGCTGCAGTGATTAATGCTGCAATGATTAATTCAGAAACAGTCCAAATGACTCGAAGGAGAATCGCAGCAGTTACCGCTTTAGGGCCCAAACTCGAAGCCAGCATCATTTGTAATAGTTGCTCTCGGACGCCAAGCCCCCCAGGCGTGGATGCTACAAACCCCGCTACATTTGCAATAGTGATGCAGCCAGTGCACCAAATCCAGCGGGTTAAAGTCAAGCCATCAACCGAGGTGTCCATCGCTTGCCAAAGGAGAGTAAGGCTGGCGCCCAGAAAGGCCCAGCCGATCATGGTGGAAATCATGCCTCGAAAAAAAGACCGGAATGAATCGGGGATGTATAATTCCTTATCCTTTTCGAGAAACCTACCTGCAAGTTTTTTAGCCAACCGAGGGAAAAAGCCTGGTATTACAGGCACCCCCGCAACCGCCATTAAAACCAAAGCAGCAGTTAATTGGGTTGAAGGAATATCGGGGATAATAAGCCCTAAGATAACCGCTAAAGTTGCACCTGCTGCCATCGTAACTAACACTTCATAGACCGAGGTCACTGCACCCACCGCAGCCTGAACCCCACCTTCCATTGCCAGAGTTACCCTTAGAAACAGGGCAAGGCCTTTTCCAGGAACATATTTGCCTAACTGGGCGATGTAATAGCAGCGTAAGGCAACGAGAAAAGGCAGGGGTTGGTTGGCATCTTTTAAGAGGTCTGCCCAGAACCATCCTGAAAAACCTATGCCAACAATATAGAGAAATCCACACCCCAGCACCCCAAGGAAGGAAGCGTCTTGCATTTGTTGCCAAAGTAATTCTAAAGGGTTTTGGTTACTATCAGGGTTTTTAAGGGCCTCTAGTTCTAAGATTTTCCAAAACTGAAAACCCACTGCAAAAGCGATAAGAACCCAAACTAGAATTTTGACCAAGGGCCACAACTTCTTCAGGCTTATATTCATTGAAATCTTAATTGCTGGTATTTAATAAAGAACTCTGATAGATTGTTGTACAAAACCTGAAAGAATAAAGGAGAAAACTATGAAAAAAGTTGTTGGTCTGATTGCGTTTGTGATTTTCCCGGTCTTTACCTTACTTGGATCGGCCTTTAATTTCCAAGGCAGCGACGAGGCTGCTCGGGTTGTTGCTATCGAATTATTTAAATCTTTTGACCAAGAGCAAAAAGATCTTGCATTAAAACCATTGGATGACAAAGACCGTTTCTCTGAAGTTTTTCCTGCTTCCGAACGAAAAGGCTTGCCCCTGAGCAAATTGAAACCAGAGCAGATAAACCTTGTTGATAAAATGATGCTTGCAATGACTTCTTCTTACGGGGCAAGTCGCTGTAAGGAATTAGCCAAGCAGACCCCTGCCAACCGCAGGTATGTGAATTTCTTTGGTGCCCCAGAAGCGGGAAAACCCTTTGCATTTCGCCTAGCTCAGCATCATTTAACCTTACTTCATTGCGAGTTTTCTGGCGATAATAAAAATGAATTCGGCCCCGTATTACTGGGTGGGAATCCTGCAACCAACCTCTGGGAAGAGGAAGAACTTCTTCTGCTCGAGTTGGCTAAAAAACTTGATAAGGAAATGCTAAGTAAACTTGCTGGGCCTGGCGGGTCAGGGCAAGCTATTGGCAAAGCAGGCGTTCTAATTAAAGATTTACCCGCACCCGTTTCTCTTCTTGCCCTAAAACTCCTCGCCAAAAGACTCGAGGTCTTTTCCGCCGACCAAAAATCTAAACTCGAAAAAATTATCGCCTCTCAAGGCGGTCCTGAACAACTTAAACTTGTTATCAATGGCAATGCTTCTTTGGGCCACCTTCAAGGCGGCACTTATTCTTGGAAGTTTGGTTCCGATTCTATTCTTATCGATTGGCAAACCGCTGGGAAGAATCACCTTCATATGACGGTTAGGGCTCGCCCCAAGGCTTAACTTTTACAGGAATATTTTTATGAATTCTAGACCTTTGGCTTTTTCTCTGCTTTTTTCACTCTCCTTCCTAAACCTCTGGGGCTTTGCTGCGGATGAATCGCTTCAATTATTTAATGGCAAAAACTTAGATGGCTGGGTTCCTGAGGGCGTTTCCGAATTTGATGATCAAGGCAAAATGAGCCCTGTTTGGGTTGCTAACGATGGGATGATTTCTTGCAAAGTTAATAATCGTAAAAGCTTCGGGTTTCTTCGCTACGATAAAAAACAGTTCTCCGACTTTTTCTTCTCTCTTGAATACAGACTTTCCGAAAAAGATATGCCCAAACAGTCGGCTTGCAATAGCGGGATTGGCATTCGCACCGTCATTTACGACCCAAAACAATCTCAAACCACAAGGCCCTCGATTGCGGGTTATGAAATTCAATTGCTGGATGATGGCAGTAAAAAGCCGGATAAGCATTCGACTGGTTCGCTTTACCGCTATGTTGCGCCAAGCGTAAATGCAGTAAAACCTGCGCCCGAATGGAATAAAATGGTGATTGAGTGTAAAGGGACTCAGATTTCAATTATTTTGAATGGAAAAAAAATCATCGATGTTGATCAATCTTCCATCGAAGAAATTAAAAAAAAGCCCCTTCTGGGTTACCTTTGCCTGCAAAATCACGGTGGTAAAGTCGATTTTCGTAATCTTCAGGTTAAAGAACTCAAATAATCTCCCGATCTTTCTATAATACCTTGGTCCCGTACGATTTAACGGAGTTTGTATCATGAGCAACGAGCCTTTCAACCAAGACAATGAAAATTTACCCTCTACCAGGACTGATAACCCTGATCGGATTCCGCCTAGGAAATTAGGCAAATATGATATGAATAAGGCGGGTGATATTAGCAAAGGCGGAAAAGGCCAAGAGGATCAACTCAATCAAAATTTGGAGTTATCTCAGCGCCTTTCCAAAATTGATAATGATGCCTTTATTGAACGCGAACTTGAAGAAGCTATGAACGGGATTTCTGAAACCGATCTTATGGGCGGCGAACCTATGCCCAAGCGGAAAAAAGGCCAAGAACCTTTACCTCAAATGAAATTAGGCAAAGTCTTCCGCATCCACGACCAAGATGTTTTTATCGAACTTCCAGGCGGACGAAAACAGGGCGTCTTATCTCTGCTTCAATTCCCCGAAGGCAAACCTTCCATCGGCCAAGAAGTCGAAGTCAAAATCGACGGGTTTGACGGGGCTAACGGCGTTATGCTTCTCTCCCGTAAAGGCGCTGTTATTTCTAATGCCAATTGGAACACCGTCGCTGTAGGCATGACCGTTGAAGCTCGCGTTACAGGCGTTAATAAAGGCGGCCTTGAAGTCGATGTTCAAACCCTTAGGGGCTTTATGCCCGTCAGCCAGATTGAATTATTTCGCATTACTGAACTCGAACCCTATTTAAATCAAAAGTTGCTTTGTATGGTTACCGAGGTTGATTCTGTAATGCAGAATCTGGTGGTTAGTCGCAGAGACTTATTAGAAGTCGAACGAGCCGCTGCCAAGGAAAAGCTCTGGGCAGAATTGCAAGAAGGTCAGATTCGAGATGGTATTATTAGGTCGGTTATGGCTTTTGGGGCCTTTGTTGATCTTGGCGGAGTTGATGGTCTTCTTCATATCAGCGAGATGAGTTGGAGCAGACAAATCGATGCAACCAAACTTTTTTTAACTGGTCAAAAAGTTAAAGTGGTTGTACTTAAAATTGATCCTGAAACCAAAAAGATTGGCCTCGGATTTAAGCAGTTAGAAGAAAACCCTTGGGATGCCTACTTTAAAGAAAACTATTCTGGTTCTACCGTCACAGGCAAGGTAACAAAGCTAGCAGAATTTGGCGCCTTTATCGAGCTTGCTCCGGGGATTGAAGGCTTGGTTCATATTTCTGAACTTTCTTCTACCAGAGTTCGAAGGGCTTTAGATGTCGTTAAACTTGGCCAAGAAGTGCAGGTTAAAATTCTTAACTTCGATTCTGAAAACAAAAGAATTTCTCTATCGATTAAAGCACTTACTGAGTCTGCTGCCGAACCAGAAGTCGAGGCAGAACCCGAAGTTCCAGGAAAGCCAGTCAGGCCGCCTAAGCCTCGCACCACACCTTTAAGGGGCGGTACAGGCACGGGAAAAATCTCTCTTTTCTAACACCCATAACCTTGCATAAACTGCCTGCATTTCCGGGCAGTTTCTACCGCATCGTGGCTATGCCTACTTAATTCCCAATGCACACCCCCTGCATATCCAATTTCTCTTAATCCATTAAACACCATCTGAAAATCAACACTTCCCTCGCCCGGGAGTAAGTGGTCGTGCACCTTTGGTTTCATATCTTCGAGGTGAATATTCCAGATAACTTTTTGCCATTCGGTAAGATGATTTATAATTGGCATTTCTTGCATACATTCAAGATGGCCTATATCTAAAGTTAAGCCAAAATTAGGTTGGTTGACCGTACTGAATAATCGAGAGAATTTCGCCATCGTGTCGATAAACATTCCAGGTTCTGGTTCGAATGCGACTTTCATTTTCGTTTGTTGGATTTGACCACAGAGAAATTGAACTTGCTCTGCGATGAGTTGGAAGTAGGTTTCTTCGGAAGCGCTGAAGTCTGGTTTTCCGGACCAGAAACTGAGAATGTCGGAGCCAAGCTCAAGGCCAATTTCAGCGCAAAGAAGGAGGAAATCGCTCCTCTTTTTGCGTTCGAGCGGCTGGCGAGACAAAAGCGTAGGTTGATGTTTGCGCCTAGGGTCGAGTAAAAATCTGGCGCCTGTCTCCACCACAAGTTTCAAATTCAGATCTCGAGCTAGTTTCCCTAACTCTTTTGCCTGACTTCTTGCACTTGCATCATAGGGGTTTAAACTGTTGAAATCGAAGGTCAAACCAATCGAGCGATACCCAAGTTCAGCAAGAATTAAAAGCGTATCGCTGATCTGATGATGCGCAAAGCCATTGGTGTTATATCCAGCAAGCATTCGCCTACTCCTTTGCAATGATTATCGCCAAATTGCGCTAGGGAGCAAGGTGCTTTAGCTTGCTTTGCTTCTTTTGTAAGTTCGAGAAAGAGTAAAAGCGTAATCTGCAAAACGCCTAGCAAACCCATAAACAGATACATCGGGTGGGCCACCGTGCCACCGACTTTGTATATGCACATCACATTGATCATTAAAGGTATCGATTGCAATTAGCGGCCTTAAAATACCATCCTCGCAGCGGATTTGATGTCGCGAGGAACCGGTTTTTTCATTTAAACAAATCTCGGTTGAAAACCACTCTAGCTTACTTAATTCCCGAAGTTCTTCAGCATAATCAAGCAATGGTTGAAGCCTGTATTTTCTTAACTCCGAGGGTTCAAGAGGGATGTAACTCTTTTCATCAGGGCTGCAGTATTCTGCAGGTTTCCACCAGAAGGGATGTAAATTCCCCATACAATTAATGACCCGCCAGTAGGCAGGCCGGGTCATACCACTTTGGGTTTGGAGGAAACTATAGCGCACTTCTTCCTGCAATAAATAAGAATCCAAGGGGTCTGCTAAAAGTGTCTTTTGTATCTGAGGTATGAGCAGTTCTGGTTGCACTGTTTTTAAATGGGTTACGCCTCGATTGCCAAATCCGTTCGCTTTTTTAAGAAAGAAGCCGCCTTCGTTGGGAAGCTGCTTTTTACCTAAAAATCCTATTACCATTTGACTGATCGATTTTTCGATTAAACCTGGGCGCAAGATTAATGATCTTGGTACCCCAAGGTTAATACTATTTAGTTCATAATGGCTATTTGCTTTATCGGTAAACAATTTAGAACGACTAGGAGCATTTATCGGCGTACCGCCTGAATCTTGAATGGTGGTGGAAAGCAAAGCAAAGGGGTCGTTAGCTTCGTGCCAAAGGGCAAAGAAATCAAGGTGAAAACCTAGGTTAAGTTTGCCTATCCGAATTTTTTCTGTGACTTCGCTTACCGTTTCATCGTGAATGAGTAAGAATTTCAAACCTTTTCTAACACATTCCTTTTTAAGTGCCTCAAGAAAATGAGTGAACGAGGGGTGTTGCGGATTTTTTAAACTCATACTTAGATCAAAATGCTCGCCTGCATAATTGATCATACATTCGCTTATGCTTTCTATGCCGTTTTCCTGATTCTCTACGCTATCCTGAAAATATAGCCTTGGATATCCTTCCCTCGGATCCATTGGGTTTTCCATAAACATTCACTTCCTTGTGCGATTCCATCACCCTCATTCTTGGAATGAATCCAATTAGCTATTTCATCGTGATTTCAAGCAGGAAAACATTAAGAATTTGATGACTTTCGCCTGTTGAGACTTTAGGAAAATAAGGAAGGGGCAGGTTATACCATTTGTAAGGAAAGCTAGGTATATTGCGTAGAAGAATAGGCAAAGAGGGTAGATTGGCTTTCCCCTTTTCCTAACTCGCCTTGCGTTTACTTCCAATCATTCCTACCCTGTGCCCGCTTGCATATTTTAGCTAGGCAAGATGCCTTCTTCTCTATGCGGATTTGCCTTTGTAATAAGGCAAACCTTGGTGAATTTAGCTTTTTCTTCATAACGAAAAAACGGCTCTTTTCCCCAAATGATTTTATTGTTCTTAAATACTGGTTTACTTCCCAGCGTTTTTCAGCACGGATGCTTACTATGAATCTTTCTAAATTCTTTGGCCTCTTCATTGCACTCACTATTCTCATCACTCAATTTCCTGTTCGGGGCTCTGATATCGAACTTAAGTTTCAAAAAATCCTTACAGTGCAAAAAGCTATGCTTGAAGGGGCAGAGCATTTCAAAAAAGGTAATTATCAAGCCGCTGTTTTTATCCTCGAATCTCATATCGCTTCCATCGATGGCAATAAGGAATACCTCTCGCTTCTAAAAAATGCTTACCACGGACATATTAAAAACCTAGAAGATAAAGGGCTTCCCGAAGAAACTGGCAAGTATCAACAACGCTTGCAAATCTTAGAGTCAACTGCTTTAGCTCCAACGAAAGTAGCGCCAGTCGCAACTACTATGCCCCTTAGCGTAAATAATGCCCTGGTAGTTAATACTCCTGTGATTAATACCCCTACAGTAATCACGAAGGCGCCAGAAACAAGCACGGCTATTCCTACAATAGTTGTACCTTCAGCCTTTGCTGGGTTGAGTGCCATCAAGAAAAATATTCTAGGTAACCCATCAAAAATAATTTCCGCTGCTCCTAAAGTTCGAGCTAAGGTTGAAGATTCAATTGAAGATAACCCTTTTGCCTACACCAATTCACAACGCTATTACGAAGCGATGCAAAGGTTAAACCAAGCGGAAAAAGAATTTGCAGGAAAGAACTTTAAACTTGCTTCCAAACTCTTCGATGAAACCTACAGGCTGGAACCCAAAGCGATGCCACAAAGTGTCGAACGATGGGCCTATTGCAGGCTTTATTCTGTGGTCGAGGCTATGAACCAGAAGCAAAATGTGAAGCTCGATCCTTCTTGGGAAAATGAAATACGAACTTGCCTTTCCTTAGCACCCCAATTGCAATCCTTTGGTAATCAATTGCTGCAAAATATCGACTCACGCAAACTAGAATTAGGTAACATCCAGCAGCAATCTAATATTGAAGTGAAACATACCGGCCCCTATCAAGGCAATTGGTATCTTGCAGAAACAAAGAATTTCAGGGTTTGGCATCATCTTTCTCAAGCCGATGCTACTAATGTCGCAAAGTCTTCCGAGGTCTTTCGTGTTGAAGCTGCAATGAAATGGTTTGGTTCGATTGGTGCCGATTGGAACCCTATTTGTGAAATTTATCTTCACCCTAGTGCCCAAGAATATTCTAAATCCACGGGCGCACCTTCGGTTTCACCTGGCCATACCACCCTTCGTACCGAAGGCAGTCGGGTCTTGGCTCGAAGAATTGATCTTCATACCGATGATGCCAATATGATGACTGGCGTTTTACCCCACGAAACCACACATATTGTTCTTGCAGGAAGACTTGGAGAACAACCTGTTCCTCGTTGGGCTGATGAAGGGATGGCGGTGCTTGCAGAGCCGAAAAACCGAATTCAAAAACATCTTGATAACCTGCCTAAACACGCTCGCGAAAACACCCTCTTTCCTATTTCCAAATTAATGCAGATGGCGGATTACCCCGAACCCAAATTGGTTGGCCCTTTCTATGCCCAAAGCGTTTCCCTAGTTGATTATCTTACGCGCCTTCGGGGGCCACAAGCCTTTAGTGATTTTATGAAAGATGGTTTAAAAAATGGTTATGAAGGGGCTTTGTTAAAACACTATGGGTTTGAAAATTACAACGATCTCAACCAGCGTTGGTGGACCACCACTTTTAATCCAACCAACACCGCTTCTAACAACTAAGCATAGTGTCAAAAAAGCTTGTAGGTCTGATCATAACTTACGATTTATTGAGCAAAGTTCTTGAGTTCAATCTAATAACAGGCTTAAGGGCGATAAACCTTATAAACACATAAGAGCTCTGCTTACGCTTCGTATTCTGCTTCATTCGCAGTTTCTTGAGTGATTCTCTCATCTTGCTCGGAAAGATACAAAATCCGATTGCAGGATCTGCAGGCAACAAAAGCAAAATTCCGCACTTCAAGTTGCATCTGCGCTGTGATTTCACCATTGCACGCAGAACAGATTTTCCCATCAATCGATGCTAATCCATCGTGTTTTAAAGAAACCACAACACGCTGATACTTGGGCAGAACATCTGCGGGCAACCCTGCTTCCGAAAGTTTTAACTTGGAATTCGTTTCTTTAAGTTGGTTTTCAAATTGAGTCTTGCGCTCCCTAGTTGCTTTCTCAATTTTACCTGCATCATCCTTGGTGGCTTTCAAGGTTTTTTCTAACCCGGGCAAGGCCGCTGCTTTTTCTTCCTGTTCCGTCATTGCGAATAAAATTGCATCTTCTGTACGGGCTATTTCCGCTTTCGCAGATTCTATCTCAATCTTTAGCGCATCGTATGCTTTGTTATCGGATGCCTCGTTTTGCTGCTTTTGATACTTAGTGATCTTGGTGTTAAGTTCTTTGAGTGTTACTTCTTTTTCGTGAATAGAAACTTTAAGTTTCTTGACATTTTCCTGAGCATCTTTGAACTCTTTTTCCATTTTTTCTAGTTTGATTTTTTGGGCTTTAATCTGTCTAGGAATTCGGTCTAATTGTTCCTGAAGTTCGTATGCGAATTTAGTATGTAAGTGAATTTCTCTGAAGATCAATCCTGGCTGGGTCATATTTTACTTTCTCCTTGGGTGTAAGATGTTTAAAGGTAAGGTTGCAATAAAAAAAGGCCCCGTGAAGGGCCCTTTATGGTTACTGTTTTTGCGCGAGGTCGATAAACCCCTCGAGCTGTCTGCTACGCACGGGGTGCTGCAACTTCCGCACCGCTTTGGCTTCAATCTGCCTTACTCGCTCGCGGGTTACTTTAAAAATCCTACCCACTTCTTCAAGCGTGTAGGTGTAGCCATCACCTAGACCATATCGAAGTTTAATAATTTCGCGTTCGCGGTAGGTAAGGGTTTTTAAAACACCATCAATTTTATCTTTTAACATTTCTTGAGTTGCGGCATTTACTGGCGAATCAACCGAATTATCTTCGATAAAATCACCAAAGTAGCTGTCTTCGCTTTCACCAACAGGGCGATCAAGGCTGATGGGGTGCCTGCTGATTTTCATAACTCTGCGGGTTTCTTCAATGCTGATTTCTGCAGCCACTGATATTTCTTCAATCGTGGGTTCTCGGCCCATTTCTTGAAGCAGTTTCTTCGTGACATTCCTTAACTTCGACATCGTTTCAATCATGTGCACTGGAATACGAATGGTGCGAGCTTGATCAGCAATTGCCCGAGTTATTGCTTGCCTTATCCACCAAGTTGCATAGGTGCTGAACTTGTAACCTCTGCGGTATTCGTACTTATCAACCGCACGCATAAGGCCGGTGTTGCCTTCTTGAATTAGATCAAGGAAGCTAAGGCCACGGTTACGATATTTCTTGGCAATACTCACTACCAGACGCAGGTTACCACCCGATAGATCACGCTTGGCTTGTTCGTATTCCATAAACCGAATGTAGACAATTCCTACGCGTCGTTTAAGGTCTGGAGTTTCTTCCATAGTGCTAAGCATATAATCGCGTAATTCTTTTTCGAGGGCCTGAATATCTTCAAGCGGACCACGAATATTATGCAAATAACGGATCTCAGTTTCTAGCTCTTCCATTCGCCTTGCGATTTGTTCCAACTTCTTCATCAACGGTTGGACTTTCTGCGTGCGTATGCTTAACTCTTCAACTAAATTGACAGCTTTCCTTCTGCGTAATTTTAAACTTCTGCGATGTTGCCTGCGAACTTCTTCATCTAAAGTGAAATCGATCACTTTATTAAAGTCATCCTGATTTTGTTCCATTAGGCGTTCTAATGTACGCAGATTATGGGGCATACGCTGTAGGATTTTATCTTTCTCAAGATTTTCTGTAAGCGAAACCTTAATGGTTCGGTCGAAAGGAAGTTCGCCAGAATGAACACGCTTGAGGGTATCAACCACTTGGTTAAGGGCACCATCACATTCAAGAACTTTCCTGCGGAATCGCTTGCGAGTTATTTCTATTTTCTTGGCAAGGTTGATTTCTTGTTCGCGTTTAAGCAAAGGTATTTGACCCATCTGGGTTAAATACATTCGCACTGGATCATCAATCCGTTTGCCTTCTTCTTCTTCTATAAAGCTTAAATCAAGCTCGGGTGCGGTTGGGGTGGTGCCATCGGTTGCTACACCATTCTCTCTATCTTCCACTTCAGATTCATCAATAAGCTCGATGCCTTGTTCTTCAAGAACGAGCAGCAGTTTATCGATCTTTTCTGGGTTGGCATCGTCATCAGGAAGGTGCTCATTAACCTGGGTATAGGTTAGGTAGCCTTTTTCTTTTCCTGCTTCAATAAGTGTTTTGAAAGTGACTTCAATCTTTTCCATTAAATGCCTCCATCGCGACGGGAAGGGAGAATCCCCAAACTAGAACTGACCGAATTGGATTGCAATTTTTTTAGAAGTTCAATGGCGGTTTCGTGGTCTAAAGCGGCGTGTACTTGGTCTTGTATGACCTTGACTACCGGCTTTGCCTTACGCTCATTGAATCGGTCTAGAATGCTGCAATACCAAACTAAAGATTCCAGATTTCGCCGACCTTGGTCAGCAAGATCCACCAGCCTCGAACCAATCGGGCTGTCACCCATACGGGCGCGTACCGCATCCAAGTCGGGTACCAAGTTTTCGTCAAATATATCATACAGACGGTGATAACTTGTTTCAACCCAGGATGATTTAAATCGTCGGGGCTAATTTCCAGTCTGGCTCGTTTCACCAGATCAGAGTTTGCCAAAAGAACCTCTACTAGTTCTTTTTCTTCTGGGGCAGGTTTCGCCCGACGCAATTCTTCATTCGTACTTGTATTATTGTTTTCTACTTTTCGAGATTCTGCCTTGGGCCTTAGCTCATTGATTCTTGCCTTTAGCGTTTCAACGCTTATTCCCAGCTTCTTTCCTACACGCCCTAGCATCAATTCCAATTTCAATTGCGAAGATGGGCTAGCTTCAACAGGTATTCTTGCTAACACACTTAACAACGAATCGGTTGCTTTGCGCTTGGTTTCTAAGGTCGCACCCGCCTTGTTTGCTTCTAGTAATACCCGAGTCAACTTGAACTCTAGGGCATCAACCGCGGTATCTAATACCTTCTGAAAAGATTCGGGCCCATCTCGTAAAAGCAAGTCGCAAGGATCTAAGTTCTCGGGCAGCGTTGCTATTAATAGTTCCATATCGTTGGTAACAAATAATTCTAACGCCCGGTCTACCCCTAACTCTCCGCCTGTATCTGCATCAAAAACCAAAACTATTTTATTCGTCCACCTTCGTAGCTGGCGTAAATGCCTGGCATTAATAGCGGTACCCATCGTTGCAACCACATTGCAAATACCCATTTGATGAGACATCATCACATCGGTATACCCTTCAACAACCGCAAGGAACCCCGCCTTGGCGATAGAACTACGGGCAAGGTCGATGCCATAAAGCTGCTCGCTTTTCGAAAACAAAGTCGAATCAGAAGAGTTGTAATACTTAGGTGCCTTCTCTGCCATCGAAGAAGAAGGTAAAATTCTGCCACCAAAGCCAACTGGGTTGCCTAGAACATTCCGAATCGGAAACATAATGCGTTCCCGAAATCGGTCGTAAAGCCCGGGCTTATCTGTTTTTTGGCCAATTAAACCTACTTGTTCCAGCATTCCCACATCCACCCCATCGTTGTGCGCAAGTTCCAGCAGCCAGTCACCTCTGCGTGGAGCAAAGCCCAAACCAAATTGTCGAATTATTTCGTCTTCTAATCCCCGACTCGATAGGTAACTTCGCGCTTCTGCAGCCAAGGATGATTCTTGCAAGCACTGGTGGTACTGATCTGATGCCCAGTGCACTGAGTCAAGCATTGACCCGCGCAGTCGGTTCTGCACTAAATTTTCATTTTTTTCTAGATTTATCCCAGCCCTCTTGGCCAGAATTTCCAAAGCTTCGGCAAAATCGACTTTTTCGTACTCTTGCACAAAGGTGATGACATCGCCATATTTGCCACAAGACCAACACCGATACCTACCCCTTTTTGGATCTACATCAAACGAAGGCCTATGATCATCGTGGAATGGGCAAAGCCCTTTAAAGGTCATTTGGCCTGCAGGCCGTAAGGAGATGTAACTGCCCACGATTTCGACAATATCGCTGGCTTCCTTTACCATTTTAACTCTGTCATTTTCCAAGCGTTTAACCTTTTGAATTTCACTCACTAAATTACAAACAAAAACCACTGTTTGAACGGTTTAAAATTATTTGAAAGATATTAAATAGCTAACGGGCCAAAGGTTTGAAAGAAAAGCAGACAGGTTTTTAATGGTTGTGGTAGTCATAAGGTTTGCCAGAAGTCTCCATAAACCTTGGGCAATAGTCTTAAAAACAACAAACAAACAACTCGATTTAAAAAACATCTCGGGCACTCCATTGCCATTCTAACATAGAACTTTAAGAGAAATTCACAATCGGAGAAAATAAATCATTGTGAAGACTCTTTAGGGCATTGTAAATTTTTCAAGAAAAGCGTCAAGGATAGTATTTATAATGACTTACGGAAACACCCCTATTTATTTAATGACTGAAAATAAGTAACTTGACTTTATCTTATACCACCTGTAGCGGTTTTTCCATTTCTACCACTCCTGCAACCTTTTTTGATTTTAACTTCAACTCCTACACTACTTTTGCCGATATCTCTTTTATATCGTTTTTCTCTCAGCCTCTTTTGCTTCTCTTACAGGAGTTTGGTATGCGACAGTCTTGGAAGTTAGCTAGTCTTTTTTCAGGCGGTATCGCTTTCCTTAGCGTTGCCTTTCCCGTTTTGGCTGCTCCACCCACCGCCTCTCAAATTCTTTCCTTTAAACCTAAACAAGGTAACATCATCTTTGCGATTCCTTCCGCTGAGGAAGAACCCTCTTGCAAAGTCGAACTGGTTAAAGGCGCTGTAAAAGGTTCGGGCTGGGTCCTCAAAGATGCCCAGGGTAACCTCCTTCGAAAATTCTTCGACTCCAACGAAGATAACCGGATCGATATCTGGTCTTACTACAAAGATGGCATCGAAGTTTATCGCGAAATCGATTCCAACTTTAATGGCAAACCGGATATCTATCGTTGGCTAAATTCCGCTGGTACCAAAGTCGGCATCGACGAAAATGAAGATGCTTTTATCGACTCTTGGCAAACCATCAGCCCCGAAGAAGTTAGCCAAGAAATTCTAAAAGCAGTCGCTGCTAAAGATTTCTCTAAACTTAAACCTCTTTTCTTAACCGAAGCCGATCTTAAAACCCTTGATCTTCAAGGCGATGCTTTGCGCAAAGTCCGTGAACAAATTCTTGCTGCACCTGCAAAGTTCAAAGCTACCCTTACCAAGCTTCCAACTTTGGATGATAAAACCACTTGGCTTCATGTCGAGATGGCAACTCCTCAATGTCTCCCAGCGGATCAAACGGGTAGCAAAAACGATATCTTCCGCCATTCCAAAGGCACCGTCCTTTACGAAGCCGCTGGTAAAACCGACTGGCTTCAGACCGGCGAAATGTTCTTGGTCAACGGCGCTTGGAAACTTGCGGACGGCCCTATCCCCGGCGCTATTAGCGAAGATGAAGGCAGCACTCGACCTGGTTCTAACAAAATTGATCTTGAAAAAGATCCCGAATTGAAAAAACTTGTCGATGACCTTGCCACCATCGATGCTTCCGCAGAATCCAATATCACCGGTGGCGCTAGTGCGACCCTTGCCAAACATCACCTTCGTCGTGCGGACCACCTCGAAAAAATTCTTGCCAAGGTTAAACCCGAAGAAAGAGACCCTTGGATTAGACAGCTTGCTGATAGCCTTAGTAGTGCAGCTCAAAATAGCCCCGCCGCCGATACTTTAGCCGCTAAACGACTCACCTCTTTAGAAGATCAGTTGGCGAAAGGGCTTCCCGGTAGCAACCTTGCTGCTTATGTTTCTTTCAGAAATCTACAAGCCGATTACGCCTCTCGCATTTCTAAACCTGGCGAAGATTTTAACAAAATCCAAAACGATTGGATGACTCGCCTTGCTGCTTTCGTTCAAGCTTATCCCAAAGCCGATGATACGCCAGATGCTCTTTTACAACTTGGTATGGTTAGCGAGTTTTTAGGCAAAGAAGTCGAAGCCAAAAACTGGTACACCCAGATAGGCAAAAACTTCGTAGGCAAACCTCAAGCTGCTAAAGCACTTGGTTCTATCCGCAGAATGGATAGCGAAGGACAACCCTTTACCCTTTCAGGCACTAGCCTTACTAACCCAAGTCAGACTTTCGATATTGCCTCTTTAAAAGATAAAATGGTTGTCGTTTATTATTGGGCTAGTTGGAATGGCCAAACCTTAGGCGACTTCGCTAAGCTTAAACTCATCATCGAAAACTACGCTGCTAAAGGTATCGAACTTGTTTGCGTCAACCTCGATACGACCTCGGAAGAAGCAACCGCTTTTCTTAAGAGGTCGCCTATCACCGCCCAACACTTGTACCAATCAGGTGGCTTGGAAGGAAAGCTTGCAGCAGATTATGGAATACAAGTTCTTCCTCAGTTATTCCTAGTAGGAAAAGATGGGAAAGTCGTAGGTAAAAACCTTCAGGTTTCTAATGTTGAGGAAGAAATTAAAAAGAACCTCAAATAGTTGAAACTTTATTAATCTTAAGTCCAACGCATTAAAATGCGTTGGACTTTTTCTTTGACCGCACCTTATTTGGGAAACCGTAAATATCCTGCGTTCACCGTTTTAATCGAATACAATACCCCACCCCCAGTAATGTACAGCGTCTTGCTATCGCTTCCACCAAAGGCGCAATTTGTCACCTCATCGGTTGGTATTGGCAAAAAGGTGACCAGTCTTTTTTCAGGCGGAAGATTCGGGTTTATCACATAAATCCCACCTTTAATCGCAGCGTCAGGCTCGAATGGCAGATTGGGTTTGTTTAAGCCACCCGCAACATAAAGATTACCCGCTTGATCTTCTTTCAATCCATCTGGGCCACGCCCTTCTTTCCAATCAAAGATGAGTTCTTGTTTTTTTAACTCGACAGAACCATCGCTATTTCTAGGAAAACGCCAAAGCTTGCGCGCCCCATTTTTAGAATCATTATTGTTATCTGCAACATAAAGCCACTTGCCATCTTTGCTAATTAAAACCCCATTTGCACGCTCAACCTCTCTGGCAATAAGGCGATGAACCTTGCCATCAAGGTCAATGCGATAGACGCCTTCAATTGTTTTTCCTTGGGCATCTCGTTGTTCCATTCCATCTTTGGGCCCATAGCGAGGGTCTGAAAAATAAAGCCTTCCATCATTATCAAGGGTTAAATCGTTGGGCTGGTTGAACGCGAAGCCATTGAATTTATCTGCCAGCACTTTGGCATTACCTTCTGTATCAAATTGAACCACCCGCTTCTTCCCCGGTTGGCAAGCAAGCAAACTTCCATTCGGGCTAAAAAGCAAGCCATTGGTCTGCGCATCTTTTATATAAATCGAAGCAACCCCATCTGCACCCAGCCGATGAATGCCTTGATGACCGCTAGTAAGGATGCCCAACTTTGGGTGCCAAGCAGGGCCTTCGCCTGCGGAATCGGGTGGGCCTTCTTTATTAAGCTTTGCACCTTTTTCAAAAATCGCAGTATTACTTTGACCACAGAGAAACAACAAAACAAATAGTGTTTTCACGGCTTCTAGCTTCCTTTCGATGAGGGATAAATTTCTTCCCAAGTTGTTGGCCCTATTATTGTTTTATACTTCTCAAATGTCTTTAACTCTTCTGCAGTTCCGGCATCTCGAAAAACTTGCCAAATCAACTTCTTCGCAAGCGGCGTCGATACACTATCTGGCTTATGACTCCAAAGCCCTAGCAGCAATCCCCCTTCTTTTGCGTGATCTACTTGCCTATGTAAAATGAACGCATCAATGCCTTCATTCCTACTTGCTTTTTTATAACCATAAACATAACCCGCTGCCTGATTAGATTCACCCACCACCCCAGGTGGCCCGTGAAACCCTTGCTCGGATAAGATGATCCGTCTGGGCTTTCCTGCACTCAGATTTTCTTGTTGCTTCGACCAAGCAACAATTTGCTCTAAATTGCGAAAGGTGATTTTAGGTGAATCTAAATTCGCTAGGGCACTTTTATCAAGCCAAGAGCGTGGTTCAAATAAATTCTCTGGGTAAGGGTGATACGCTAAATGCCAATCAAAATTTCCACCTGCTTCACTTTTCTCTACCAATTCTTTCAGAAACAACTTCCCCGGCATCGATCGCTTTACATTAGTGCCCGGGCGCATCGCCCAGTGGTGCTCTAAGCTTGTGTAAATCCGGCCGGGGCCACCCGATCTCTTCAAACTACCATGCGCTATTCGTAATGCTTTATGATAATCGCTTACCACTTCGCTTTCACTGCTTGGCCCACGATTATACCACTGGTAATGCGCATTGACTTCGTTCCCGATAATCCAACCCGCAACGGTTCCTCTACCTTCTACTGGCTTGCTATAATTAATACATAAATGATCCATAATAGTTTTAAATGCTTGAACACCCCCAATGGTTGCAGTGTTAAAAGCCCCTAAATTATTTGGAGCATTTTCAGACATTGATGGGTGTAAAAGTAGTTTATCGATTGCGGCATTTCCACTGCGATATGCCAGCACGATTACATAGGCCCGTATCCCTCTTTCCTGACATAATTTTATGGGAAGAGAATCGATCACCTCTTGTCTAATTCCAACTTTGATTCCATCTGCTTCAAATGTTTTATCTTTAGGATCAGGCGGAATTCTAAGCAAAGATGCAAGGTTTAAATTAAATGCTGCGTGATGCACGCCTAAAATCAGGGCATCATCCATCATTTGCACTTGAAGGCCTTTGATACCAAGGTTTTGGACTAGGCCAGTTTCTGGATCGGTTTTTGCGAGCCATTGAGTCGGAAATTTTAAGCCTGTAAGTTTAATACCGTTTTTGTTGGTTAAAAAAAATCCATTCGTCTCACGACTCAAGGAAGGTAGAACAAATAAACCCTTTTCTCTTTGCGAAATGTCTTGAACAATGGTTCCCGCTGACTTTTCAAATTCTGCTTCAATTCCAAGTTCTCTGAGTTCGACTTCTTGGTTTTTCGCTTGGTAATGAACTGAAATTTTGTCGCCTTGCCATTCGATTCTTTCGATTGAAGCTTGACCGATTGCAAGTAAAAGAATTACGGGAAGAATATTCATAAAAAGGGGGTCCAAAAGTTTAATAAAACAAAGCTTTCCCAATAAAGTAAAGGCTTTTTCAAATGTTTACAAGTGCTTTGCATCATAAATCCTTCGGGTTTAATTAAAACCTTCGTTAAACCTGCCCTCTATTTTATTAGTCGTTTCTTAATTGAAATACTTGCCAAAATTTTTGGATTAAATCTTACCCCTGCCTTTGCAAGTTCTGACGCTGATGGCTCAAGAATTTTTTTTGAATGGGGGTCGGTGGCTCCTCAGGAGCTACCGCTATCCCCTAGACTAGAATAAGTTAGACTAGAATAGGTTAGACTAGAATAGGTTAGACTAATTGGCACGGTG
>Ga0209702_10004641_pt1 | contig 19683 bp, 28 predicted proteins | sample FRY01_FD_187210 | JGI IMG/M metagenome (GOLD analysis project Ga0209702, IMG submission 187210) | Freshwater microbial communities from Lake Fryxell liftoff mats and glacier meltwater in Antarctica - FRY-01 (SPAdes) (version 2) | ecosystem: Environmental > Aquatic > Freshwater > Ice > Glacier...
AGCACAATTACCTATGAAAATATTTCTACAACCCGTTTCGTTATTTAAAGCGGTAGAATATCCAATGAAAATATTACTAGCACCCGTAGTATTGTTCTTACCAGCATCAGTTCCAATAAATGTATTATTAATGGCTGAATTATTCATACCAGCACCAACACCTATAAAGGTATTATTATCACCACTTGATGTAACTGATGAAGAATTTAAATATATTGATGAAGAATTTTCCAAACCATAAGAACCCAATGATCCAGACCCATCGTTAATCTGAAAAGATCCACTTGCTCCAGCTGGTGCAAATGAACCACTTTTCAATTCTATCTCACCTGAAGATGATGACCTAACAAGAATCAGATCCGTAGCAGCTGATCCTGATGGAGTACCAACCATATAAGCAACCTCTTGTATTGTCGGGAAAATTAGATCGTTTATTGAGACATTACCTCCTGTTCCAGCTTGTAAAACAATGTCACCACCAGCTGGATTATCATGAGCAAGTGTCCATGATACAGCGTTTCCAGATTTATTAAACTCCATATAAGGAGCTTTTAAATGTATTGGAGGTGAATCACCAGTCAAAAATGACATTTTTAAAGAATCTTGATAAATATTTATATCTTCCTTATTATTAAAGAAGAATATATCTGTATCTGGTGTAGACGATATCAAACCACTTGCTAAAACATAAGACCCGCCTATTTTTTGCTTACCAAATAACATCTTATTATGGATATCATCTCTTCCAATTCCAATATAATCAGTTGAACCGTTTGTAGTATATCTAAATGTGCTATTTTCCCAATTTGAGAAAATAGCATCTCTAACATTTCTAGGTGTTATTAATTTCTGTGTATTATCAGGTATTTTATCAAGAACATCTATTATATTATTAGAAGACGCTGCCTCTTTAATAGTTCCTGGACTTATACTATATGTTGCTATCGCCATTAGGTATCAAAAGATTTTTAAGTATATATAAAAAATCAATTATCTTAATCTTTAATGCCTATCCGCAATCGGCATTTAATCTAATATATAGTTAATGATATTTAAATATAAAGACTTCTTTGAAAAGAATTAATGAGGATGTTGAAGAAACATCTGATGATGATCTTATTGATCAGGTTGATGATGAGCTTGGAGAATAATACGTTCTAAAGACATATTATAATATTTCTCATCCCGCTCAACACATATAAATTTCCTATCCAAATCTATACACGCTTCTGCGGTTGTCCCTGTTCCAGAAAAGCAATCTAAAACGGTATCTCCCGGATTTGAATGCTTTTTAATTATATCCTTTATCAACCCAAGTGGCTTTTGAGTGGGATGATCTAATCTTTCTCTACCATGACACAATGGATAATTATAAATACCCTTATCATATTTAGAGTTAAATGTTGGTTTACCTTTTTTAACAAATGAAAAGAAGAATTCTACCGCATTTGAAAGATAGTTTCTTTTTGAGTTTATAGGAACAGGATTATTTTTAATCCATTGGCAAATTCTTGGCTGTTTGAATTTATTATTTTCAGCTACTTCTTTAATCTCAGTAGACTTCCATATATCATAGAAAATTATTAATGTTCCACCGTTTCTCAAAACACGATATAACTGATTAAACAACTCATCCATATCTATAGCCTCATCCCAATACCCAAAGTCTATTGATATTTTATTGAATTTGTCATTTTCTGCCTTACCACCATGAAAGAAAGATTCCCTTGAAATATTATAAGGTGGATCAATAACCACAAGATCTATTGAATTAGATTTAAGTGTTGGTAGATATAAAAACGTGTCCTGATTCAGAATCATAAATTTATATATACTGGTATTAACTTTCTTCTGGATTGGAAATTATTTGAGAATAAAAATAATAGTGGTATTTATATCACGGATCGTAATAACAGGTTTGATCCAAAAGACTTTGATGAACTTGTTGAAAGGATAAGCACCGAATTTGAGGGAATGATAGTTTGGTCACTATTAACTGATTCTAATGAGTATTCCGGTCCAGAATGGGTAGATCACACAAGCTAAAGACTTGTGTGTTTTACGTTCCGATGAAATAAAGAAATCATGTCAAATATGGCGGAATTTATATCGGAAAAATATCTAAAATAATTTATCGAAAACTAACATATCTTATATATAGTATATGGGAATTTCATCAATAGTGGCTCAATTACTCAATGAGCAAAGAAGAATAGATATTAAAAGCCTTCCATCACAAGGACTTTTTTACAAAGAAGATTTCAAAATCTGGATAAAAAAAGCTAATGTTGAGGATATAATTAGATATGAGTATAATTACAAAAAGAGTATAGAGTCTATAATATATCGTGTTAAAAAAATAGCTAAGAAGAATATAGTATTGTCAAAAAACTATATCTATGAGGATATAAAGAGCATTGATATAATATACTTATTTTTTGAAATAGTAAAATTCACCAGTAAAAAGGATATAAAGGTTGATTACTTTAATACAGTACAAGGATCTAACGATGAAGTTACATTTGACAATGATACATTTAACTATTTAGAAATATCTAATGAAACCATGTTTAAATATGACGAGGAATCAAGAGAATTTGTAATAGATGGGTTTAGATATTCACTACCATGTATAGGAATTGAATCTTGTTTAACAAATTTTCTAGTTAAGAAATCTAACACAACAGGATCTAAAAAGTATGAAGAATATTCATATAGTTTTATATATTTTCTAGGACATAAATCGGACATCAATGATGAAGAGATAGATAATCTTGTAGAAATATTCAATAATGATATAAGTGATGAGGATAAGGTAAAAATAAATAATATAGTTAGTGACTTTTCAGATCTAGCGAAATACTCTCTTAAAAAAGATAATCAAGTAATAGATATATCCAGTAAGATAGACCTGGAAAAGATTTGGAAATAACTTAATAGATGTAAATTCTGGTGAGATAAAGGAAATAGAAATTAATAATTTCAATAATAGTGAAAATAAAATTAGGGACGCGTCACAACCAAGTAAAAAAAGCGTTAACTTACTATGACAAAGAAAGGAGAGTGTTTAAAAATCCCTTGAGACCAATAGTTAATATGGAAAATAATATAGAGGGAGATGAATGGATTCCCGAAACATATAATGATAAAAGATGTCGGAAATTTCCAAATATGTGAAATTTCTGATACTAGACACGCACTTAAATATTTCAATCTATCTAAATCTAATTTGGATTCAAAGTTGTTCTTAATTAAGGACAAAAGGAATTCTGATATTAGAATAGTGTCACTAAATGATTATCTACCATTGCTTTATGATATGACAAGTAGTAGGTTACCATTCAAAATACTTGACTATTATATACAGAAGTTAATAACCGACTATGCTAAGAAAAATAATAAATTATTGTGGTTTGGTGTTAGAGTAAAAATGGGAGTTTCAAATATATCAAATATATCATCATTCAGTAATTATGTATATCATACCGATAAATGGGGAATATTTATCCTTAAAAATAAATATATCGTGATAAATCTTGATGTCTCCAATATGGAATTAATTAAATACAATGCGAAGAATAAGATTAACGAGGATATAAAAGATCCAATATTCTTCTATGTTAGTAAAAATAAATCTAGGACCATAACCGGAACATCTTTTGATCCGGTAATTGATCCGGTAATTGATCTAATTGAAAAAATAGAGAATGGAAATCATCCAAAGACTAAAACATTTTTAGAGAAACTTAAAGAGTTCTTTAACAAGATGATTTTGGAGATTGGCATATAGACCACAAACCCCAAATAAGTTGGGGTAAAACTGAAAAAGAAGTTCTAGAGCTAAGTAATTATGAACTACACACAAACTAAAGATTTGTGTGTTTCAGCGTTTCATAAACTTCTCCAACGAGAACGCCTCACCGCCTTTTTGTTTAAAGTCCGAAATTGGTCCACAATCCAGACATATTATATAACCATCTCCTCTTTTGTTTATTTTTTATGTCACTTACATCGCAAAAGCTAAAGACTTGTGTGTTTTACGTTCCGTCATATAAAAATCTCCAGCCACTATGGGCTGGAGATAATTTATCCAAAGGGAATAGATTTAAATCTGTATAGAATTAATTTCATTAACTAACGCATTTTTATCAGTCTCAAGTAATTTCATTACATCAAAAACACGGTCGCTGAAACCAGACAAACAGAAAACATTCCGCTCTGGGAATTGTAATGTTCCATATCCCTGTAAGTCCCAAGAATAAATGAATGGGTTACAATCAAATTTAGATTTATAAACACTATACTCCTTAACAGGAGTATAGTTTCCAACCCACCCTTGCATATCACTCAAAATGATAATTCTATCATACTTCTTATTAGCTTCCTTAAAAATATTATGGAAGTTTGTAGAACCGGCTCGGAAAGAGAAGCTATCTCTTATTGTTATAACTGAATCATTTGGGTTATAAGACTCATATCGAGCACTTGTATCAAATGTCATAACATCACAGTTATTAGATTTTGCTAAAATAGCTCCAAATAATGATGCAATTTCTGATGGCTTACCATTCATTGAACCTGAGGTATCAATAACAACCAATGTTTCACCGTCAAATTTTGGAACATTTTGTGCTGATATATCCAAAGCCTTATCAATAGCTATTACAACCTGACGAGTGTTCTTATCACTTGGTAATTTATTAATCTCGTCATAAGCTGTTTTAAACCTAAATGGTAGAACTCTACTATTTAGAATTAGATTCAAATCAGTTAGCAATTCACAAGCCTGTGTAACCAAATCAGGAGCATGTTGTAAAATATTACGCAAGTTTCTTAAAAGTGCGAAATACCCAATCTTTCTATCAGTTAGCAACTCTCTCCAGGCATCTGCTTTCATCTCATCCAATTCTTCCTTAGAAGAAGCATCTTGACCAGCTTGTGAAAGTTTAGATTCCCAAGTTCCAGAGCTCTTTAAAACACCATCGGTCAATTTCTTCAATGAATCCTTGTTCTTTGAGGTCGGAACAGGATGTACCAAGTTAACAACATCGACCAATTTAAACATTTTCTTTACTTTCATTTTCTTTACTTATTTTTTTAAATTTTTCAACAAGGGTATCCTCTAATTCTTATACCCTCAATTAAATCCTCACCACCCATTCCTTCAATTTTTTTAGTAGCTACCCAAGCTATTCCCATATCGCATTGGTCTCTTGCTTGGTCTTTGTTACCCATTTTAAATTGTTGTTTTGCCTCCTCAAGGCAATAATGTAAAATTTGTTTTTCAGGTTTCATAATTTAGGGTTTATTTAATTTATTTTCTAATATATCATAGTAAAATGAATCTGTATCTTCTGTTACCCACCTATTGGATTGGTTTTCTACCGATAGAAGTTCAGTATCAACTTTAAATTGTTTTAAATTATCCGGTAAACTTTTTGTAACCCAATTGATATCTCTCCAAAAAATTCTATTATTGGGCATACACATTAAATAACCCTCATCTGATTCAAATATATGACCACATTTATAATCAGAGGGTTCATCACTATATGGATTATCGAACCAATCTACTGTAAAGATATATGTTCCCCAAACCTTAGTACTATCCCTTAATACAATCTCCGCTCTATGGAATGCTAAAAAATCATATTCTACTACTGAAACATTTTCACTGAAACAATCCCAAAGTTGCTTATAATTGAAAGGTATATCATTTTTTGGTATTTGGGTATATATCTCAGATAAAGGTACCCTACTTCTAACCATTCCACTATCCGTCATTACATGAAATGTAAGAATTTTTCCAGAGCATGACTGTATTCCAAATACGTAAACACTATAAAAATCATCAGTATCTAGTGGGTTTTTAGTAAAATAAGATTTTCTTACTAAACCCTTAAAGCTAGGGATATTTGAATTTAATTTCATATTATATTTAAATGTTCAATTTCTTTTAACTTATACCAACATGGCAATTTTTACATAATGTGATACCATTTTTGATATCCCATAGATATATACAATTTATATAATCTTCATATATCTTAAGATTATACTTCTTAACAATATTACTAAACATTTCAATGTGATGACAATTTAATTTATCACCAACACACATACACATTTGACAGGTAAATTTATCTCTTTCATAGACTCTACTTCTCCAATTTTTATATTCGTATGTCTGCCTTAGCCTATTCCTTAGTATAGAAAGTCCACCTTTCCACATAGGATGATTATCACCAACCCTTAATCCTATAAATCTCTGTCTTATTTTTTCCTTATGTTCTTCACTTATTATTGTTCCTTTTTTAGATATTGATATATTTTTACATCTCTCCTTTGTATGTGGTTTAGAATTTGATTTGGATATCTTCTCTTTATGTTTTTTGGTCAAAACTTTACCAGTCATACAGGTCGATTGATCCCTAGCAATAATTCCATATTTCTTAAACCATGAATATATCCTTCCTCTTTTTAATCCTAAAATTTTTTCTATTTGTGAATATGACAATTCATCATCATAGTATAATTTCTTTAACTCATCAATTGATATATAGAAAGTTTTTAATTCAAGATTATATTTTTTCATATAATAAAAGAAAGATTTTCCTGTTAATTCCTCTATTTCTGTTGGTGTTTTATTTTCTTCATAGTATAATCTTATTAAAGTCTCTTTTTCCATATACAAATCTTATTTTATGTATATATTAATTTTTCCACTTAGCTAATTGGTAATCATCAAATTTATTAAATGCCTTTGCGAAACCTTTTTTCATTGAGTTTGGTATTTTATCACCACAATTCTGCTTATAATATGCCAATATCTCCATCATATCATCTGGTCTAACAACAATCTTTTCATAGAAATCTTTAGCATACTCTTTACCAGACAAATACTTGGCCAATTCACCAGCCAAACCATGTGTTATACTTCTCATTCCAAATTTATCACGTGCGAAAATAGCAGCCTTGGCAGCAAATTCTGGATTTACATTACCAAGAATATCAGTGACTCTTTTAAGAGTATCAGTCCCCGAACGATAGAAAGTATCTGTTACAAACGATGTTAATAAGACCGATAACAATTCCATCTCGGATGATTGCTTATAAGCATCACCTCCGGCGTAATTTGTCGTTTTTGTTCTACCCTTTTCTAATACTGTGTTAAATCTTGACATAATCCTTATTTTTATTTATTTTCAACTAAATGAGAAACCGGGCATATCTTTACAGCGATACCCGGTTTCTCTATATAAATGTGACTCACAAGTAAATCTAGACTAAGATTGTCACCAATGACTTTTATTCGTCTTAGGCCGATGTTTATAAGGTAATCACATCTCCACCTCATTTTCTTATTTAAAGGAAATTATAATGTCTTCCTTAGTCATTAAAGGTTACTACCCTCTCTTATTTTCAAGGCTATTTTAATGTTATACCATTTTTAGTATAACTAACCCGACTCTAAGCTAAGATAAACTTTGAAGCCTTTCGATCCATAGTTGCGAAGTAACTCAGAACTATCACTATGTTTGTCACTATTTTATTTAAAAAATCCGGAGTAAACTTTTCAAGTGTGTTTTTATGTATTTGAATTACGAAGTAACACTCAAAATAACTACCAGTTTTTAATATATTATGAGTTAATAAAAAAGTTTAAATTAATGTTTAAATTTTTAAATTTTCCCAGTGTTAGTATATATACCTTAATTTTTTAGAAAATTTTCAAGGTGGATTGTTTATAGTTCAGTCTGGCTGACCTGGTGGGTTTACACCCCTTCTAATCTTCCAATGTATCTTCTGCCAGTCCTCAATTTCTTTCTTCATTTTTAAATATTTATCATATTTATCATCCATTTCCTTTTCAATTAGATCTTTTTTACTATCACTAATAATATCTATCTCTTTCTTATAATCGTCTTTTCTCTGTGCAAGTTTTGCTCTTTCCTCAGCCAATTCATATTTCAAATTGGACAACTCCTCCCTTTCTTTACCAATCTGATCTTGGGATTTTAACTTATCTTTATTAAATTCTTGAATTTTAGATTCAATCTCACTGTCACTACTCTCTATAAATTTTTTCTTTTCCTCAATGTCCCTTAGGTATTCCACTTCCCTATTTAACATCTCACTTTCTTTATCCTCAACAATTTTCAACCTACCCTCAAACTCCAAACTGGCATTATTAAATTCTTTTTGCTTATCATTAAGTTCGGCAATTTTCTCATAAGCGCTTTCACCCAACTCCTCTCTTTCCTTACCCTTACTAAGGTCCTTAAATATTATATTAGCCCCTATGACCAATGATATAGCAAGTGGATCAAACACTAGCATAATAGCGTATATAAACCAATTAATAATTACCTCAACATTTCTACCTGTTAATTCGGCAATAGATTTTAATATTCCTATTTCACCTGATGTTTCTGGATCATATTCAATATCTACCAATTCCTCATCATATCCAGCAATTTCCTCGCTTAATTTTACAATATCCTCAGAAATCTTGTCTCTCCTATCCTTAGCATCATTTAATTGCTCTTGATAAGCTTTTCTATTAGATGAAGATGTAGTAGTCATCTTCTCGCCGGTCTTTTTATCAATATATTCTATTTTATTATTAGATAGACCTTCGGTCAACTGTGATATATTATCATTTATTGATGCCTTTTCCACCTGATAATCGGCTAACCTATCTTTCAAATTGCCCATCTTAGATTTTATAATAGCCATCTCCCTATCCTGTGTCTGTATTTTTACAGATGTATCAGCATATGCCGAGGTTAAGAATCCATAAATACCACCGGAGGTGATAGCCATTAAAACAAACATAGCTATTATATACCAACCTCTTAATATAAGGTGTATTCTATCCCAATATTGATATAAAAATGACGCAGCTACTAATTTGGCGAATTCAAGTGATCCGATAAGGATCATAACATTCATTTCCTCACCAGCAAACATTTTTCCTATACCTGTTACCGAATAAAAAGCCGCTGATAATGATATCATTAACGCTGATAACAAGACTAAATATGGCAATACCCTCTTTTCAAAACTCATACTGATATATATTAAAAAATTAGCCTTTTATTAAGATTCCTCTTTGCACTTCTTATAAACCTTAAAATGATCAACAACTTCCTGAGGTGCTAGAATTTGTACTTGATTAACATTTGGTGAATGAGAGGTATGAGGATGCTGTGGTTATAAGGGATATATCCAATTTACTTGATTAATTGGTTTATTTACAATTTATTTTGGTAGTCAATAGAGGTCATCTCTCTTTTTGACGCATTTATTTTTCTTTTTGTTATACATAAATTATCTACATCACCAATTATTGTTTCTGGTATATTGTTTTTGAATCCATAAAATATGCTTATCTTATGATCTATACTTGGATACTCACCGCTCCCTGAATTAAATATTATAAGGTTTTCCTTTATATACTCTTTATCATAGAAATCATATCCATCCCACCCATCAAATAATATATTTTTATTTTTACGTTATCGCGTAGTAAATGATCGGGTGTTTGTAAATTCCTTTTTATTCTTGTTTTCTTTGATTTGTTCTGTATTTTTTCAGAATGACTGTTGTGATATACTCCATGATTTTTAAAACAAGTTTTTCTACTTTTTTCTAACAATTCTGTACTTTTTAGAGCATTTCTTACTCCATATCTTAGTTCCATTGTGTCTTGTGATTTTTCAAGGATATTTTCATTTTGTAATGGATGTTTCACCCCATGATTTTTTCAGTGGTTTCTTGTATTTTTTTAATAATTTCCTTTGAAAATGATGGATTTGTAACATAATGATTTCTTAAACATGTTTCTATTTTTAATTCCTTAACGATATCTAATTGTTATATATTTTCAACTCCATATTTTTCTATACATGTTTTAACAATTTTTGTCTGGCAAATATCACATGAAACACTTACTATACATTCACTTCCATTTGTGAGATCTGTAATCTTAACTTCTATGGATTTTTTGTGAAATGCGTCATATCCAAGATTTCTATAATATTTTATTAACTTACCAGTAGTTGTTATCATAACCTTTTGTGTAATACTATATGTTATAAACAAAAGTATGATTATTAATATTTTTATAACTATATTTGTTTGTTAATAAACTTTATAAAGAATCGAATCTACCAAATAGTGTTGACCTAGGTTTTGTTGAGAATTTAATTTTGGAAGTAAGAAAAACAATATATAAATTAAACTAAATAGATTATGTCAGTATTTTTTGGAATTGGTATTGGAATCCTTTTAGGTGTAATAATTGGTATTGCTGCTGGTATGTTAGCTTCTAATAGAATGCAAAAAAGTTATATTTTGAAAACTGAAAAGGATCTCAAGGATAGTGAAAATGCAATTTTTACAGAGATTATCGAATCTATAGATAGTGGTAGAGTAAAATTCATAAACAGGGTTAATGATAGTGCCGCTTTTGGATTATTGATACCAACAATGGGTAAAATTGAAATAATATACTTTTTGGATAAAATAGATATTGCTATATTTCAAAGAGGATTCTGTGTTCGTGATTCGGGAAATGTTGATGAAGATTTAGTTTCAGAAATATGTTTAAAATTAAACTCAAAGTTTTATAAGGATATTAATGATGTTACTAATATAATGGGTAACATAGTTGATAACAAGACTCTTAAGAAGGTATCGGGTGTTTGGTCATCAGCATCGATTTCTGGATTTGGTTTACCACAAATTGAAACAGAGATAGAGGAAGTATTCAATGTTGATGAGATCCTGGATCAAATAAGTAAGGGTGGTATAGAATCACTTAGTAAAGGACAGAGAGAATTTCTCGACAACTTGGAAAATGATAATTGATTACTCTTACCATATATCAATGGAATCAATATTTAACCGATTAACAATGGGTTTATATTTTGATGTTGAATTTAAACCATATTCCGAAAACTTCCTAAAAAAAGTTTTGAATTACTATTCTGATATAGAAGAGTATGAAAAATGCATTTTTTTGGATGATATTTTAAAAAACGAATTTTCAAATAAACTATAAAAAAACATAAAATGATTGTAAAAGAATTAGAGCCGTTAGAAGGAAAAATAACAAGTGAGAAATTAAAAGAGCTTAATCTATTTCTCATTAACTGTTGTTTAGATAAATCACAAAGAGTTAAACTTGTAAATATTTTATTCACTCCTCGTAAATAATATATACTCTATGTTTAATAATAAATCTAATTACCCTGTAACTGGTGAGGATGGTTTAGTAGTTTGGGTGTCTAGAGCGGTTGTTGTTATTTCTATGGTAACATGGAAAGACAATATACTAATTGTTCATAGAGCAGATAATCCAAATATTTCATCTCCGAATAAATGGTGTATGCCATGTGGTTATCTCGACTGGGATGAAACAATTGAACAAGCTGTTGTTCGTGAAACATATGAGGAAACCGGTTTGGATATTCGTAACTATAGTAATAATGGTATAAATAGGAATGATATAGTAAGCGATCCTATATCTTTAAAACAGGATGTATCGATTCACTATCTAACTGAAATGATGGATGATGATCTTCCAGTACTAGATTTAGATATTTTGGACAAAGATGAGATAGTTTATGCAAAATGGGTATATTGGAGGGATGTTTTCGATATGGATTTTGCTTTCAAACATGATAATATGATTATCAAACACTTTACCGTTTAACTTTTAAAATTAAAAAAATTGAATAATGTGATTAGAGATATAAAGAGCTTCACAAAGATGTTCCAGTTGAATATACCACATGATGATCATTTTGATTATTACATTGATCAGTTATCAAAAACTGAAAAGTATAAGAACATAAAGAGGTTTCGCGATGAATTTATCCAGTTAGAATCAGAAAGGGATGACCTATATGGATTTAGAATGGATAAAATGCAGTTGGTTATAAATTTCATAAAGGATAGTCACCCTTATATGGAGATGATACATGATAAGAATCTATTGGACTTACCTATGAACCGAAACTTTAGTTACAGTGATGGAGTTAATTACATTTCTGTTGATATGGTACAAGCAAACTGGAACTCGCTTAAAAAATATGACCAGTTTAATTATCTTGGTGATTCATATAAGGATCTTCTATTGAAATTTGATTTCCCGGGGATATTCTGTGAATCAAAATCTATGCGTCAATATATTTTTGGCAATGTTAATCCAAGATTACAGCAGAAGGTTGAAAGAAATATTATCCAGGAGATAATCCGTGAATTTTCAGATGATTTTCAAGTTGAGCGCGTACAACACGATGAGGTTATATTTTCCTTTGATAAGTTTGAAGATTTAGCACCTTTTAAGGATTTGGATAGTAAAAGATGGAGATTGAAAGTTTTTACCGTAAACCGAAGAGAGGATGGTAAAGTAAAGACAATTTATGATACCGATGGAGTTGAGTTGTATAAAGAGTTAGTAGGCATTCCCGGTAATATTTTCTATATGAAAAATAAAGAGTACATTACAGGAGAGAAATTGGATATTAGAGACCTTTATTTCAAGAATGATGGTAGGGTTGGTGTATGGAATGTTCCTCAGTTAAAAATTAAATTATGAAAACAGTGTTTTGTGTCCATCCAATTCCAAATCTGTCAAGAACTCATTTTCCGTTTTTGCGCTTTTCTTTGAATTTATGAATCTTTTTGTTATACATAGATTTTCTATAGATGATATAATATCTGCGTCTATTTTATTCATATATCCATAATATATCGATATCTTATGGTCTATTGTCCGATACATTCTATCATTGTTTATCATAATAATCTCGACCATTCCAATTCTCAAACAATCAGCCCCGTATTTCCTAAGGCAAGTGCTTTTTTGATTCTCTTTAATAATGAGAACAACAACAACAAGGACATTTAGTATAAATGATGATATTTATTTTGAATTTGATAAGATAGTCAAGAAAAAAAATATAAATAAATCTAAATTAGTTGAAGAATTTATACGAAAATTTGTAAGTGAGAATGGTAAAAATGATGGACATATTTAATATAGAACCATTAGATGTGACTAAAATTACATGTCATTCTGGCGGGGCTATTGGTGCTGATACTATTTTTGAAAATATTTCAATTAAATATGGCATGTCGGTTAGAGCTTATTCATATAAGACGGATTATCATAATTCTGAAAATAAAGTAGAAATATCAGAAGAGGATTTTCTAGAGGGAATAGATGAAGTTAATAAAGCAAATAGACACCTCAGAAGGTATGGGATCCATAAATACATGAATTTATTAGCTCGTGATTGGTCACAGATAAAGCACTCTGATCAAATATTTGCTGTTGGATATATTGTAGAACCTGGTAAGAAATCACCAAAGGGTTACTATTCAAAATCAAAGTATCAAACAGTTGATGGTGGTAGTGGATGGGCATGTCAAATGGCTATAAACCATCATAAAGATGTCTTTATTTTTGAGCAGAATAAACTTAAATGGTTTAGATGGTCTCATGATACAATGTCATTTTTAGAGCTACCAGACACCCCAAGAATAACTTGTAATAATTTTGCCGGCATAGGAACAAGAGGTATTACTAATCATGGTGTAAATGCAATAGAAGATGTGTATAAGAAAACATTCAATTTATGACGATCCCTTTCTTGAATTTATACACCTTTTTGTTATACATAGATTGATAATATCTCCTATTATCTCAGCATCTATATTATTTATAAATCCATTATATATGGATACTTTATTATCTATAGTTGGATAGTTTTTATCACTATATTTTAGTTTAAGATTATCTAGTGATTGTTCCGTGAAGGAGTATATAGAGACATTGATAATAAATTAAATTTTATAGAAAAACTTTTCCAGATATTGGATATATAAAGCTTCTTAAATAAATTATTAAAATGAAAAAAAATTATGTAACAAAGTCTGGTTATCAGAAGATGATTTTTGAACTAGACCATATGATTGGACCTGGTATGCAAGAAGCTATTAATATGATTGCGGAGGCTAGGGATAAGGGAGACCTTTCGGAAAATGCTGAATATGAGGCCGCGAAGGCTTATCACGAATCACACTCAAAGAAAATTCTAAATCTTAGACAAAAATTGGATATATCTGAAATCATTGCACCAATTAGAAATAATGGCAGGGTTAATATGTTATCGACTATTAAGATTAAAAACCAGAATGGTCAAGTTCTAAGTTGGACACTAGTTCCAGAGAATGAAATTGATATTAAGGGTGGTAGAATCTCATTTAATTCACCAATTGGAGCCGCTTTATTGGGTAGGAAACTTGGTGAAACTGTTGAGGTAGAAGTTCCTGTTGGTAAAATAAAATTAGAGATATTGGAAATTGAATAAATAGTATATGGATAAATTTTCGGAAAAAATAAATGAGTCAAATTCTTCTAAATTTAGGATAGGACTAGATATGCATGGTGTTATAGATTCCAATCCAGTATTATTTTCAGAATTAACAAAAATACTTGTAGAATCAGGAAATGAAGTACATATAATAACGGGTGGATCATGGAAGGGTGATAATATCGAAAGAGATCTTATAAAGCTTGGTATAAAATGGACTCACTATTTTTCAGTATATGATTCCTTAAAAGAAAGTGGTGTTCCAACGGTTGGTAAAGTAAAATTTCCGGATGGTAGAATCCAGGATAAATTTGAAGATGGTCACTGGGACCAAGCAAAGGGTGAGTATTGTAAAAAAAATAACATATCTTTACACCTCGATGATACATTAATGTATAATGAATTTTTTAATACACCATTTGCTAGATTTTGGAGTAATAATGGTGTTCCAAAGAAAAGCCATAAATCAAATAGGCATTTAGACTAATAACATAATTAATTAGGAATTGTTAATTTTTATACCTATATTAGATATTAGATAAGTAAAAAACTTAAATAAAATGATTTATAGAGTTGATTTTCCACTTACACCTGTTGAAATAAAGAAACTAGAGGATAATATGACCGATCCTGAATGTAAACTATTCAGATCTATGTGTATAAATTCACACGATGATATTAGTGACGAGGGTAAGGTTATTTCCTATATGATAGGTGATGAGGCAGAATTCAAAATTGTATTCAACTTTTTGCGTGAAAAAGAGATAAGATTTAAATGCTTGAATATCGAACAAGATATTCTTATGGGTGAGTATGATTTTCAGGGAACTCCAATTTATAGAGATATTGACGATTTTATCAAATCTAATCTAACAGTTGATATTGTTTTGGATAAAATTAATATTAAGGGTATGTGTTCTTTATCTATTTTAGATAAGAGTGTTTTGGAATCTATTTAAAGGATATTTTTGTCATCGAATAATCTTCAAATGTTTTTACATAAAATGCACCCTCCATGGCTAATATGCGACTGCGTTCCTCTGAGTTACTAGATCCTGGTAAATAATTTTTCATACCAGTGTGTAATCTATTCTTCTCAGACATTGATAACTCTATCTCCTTACCATCTACTTTCAGTGAAAGATCCTTGGCTTTTATAATTTCCATTGGTGATGTTAATTCTATTTGACCATCAGGTATTTTAATACTAAATGACATAATATTATCATTTCGTTTTATTTTATCCTTGTTATCAAAAATTGATTCACCTATATTATCAATAAGACGCTTGTTCTTATTGTCTTCACCTATTCCGAATAATTCCTCATTAAATCTTTTAACTCTCATAATAGAATGTTTTTAAATTTTTACTCTCCTGATCCGAATGAATGTCTTTTATAACCAACCTTTATATCAGAAAGTTTTCTATATCTAAGTTTTTCAGCACCTTGATCAAATCCAACTCCACCAGCACCCTCTTCAATCTCACCACTTGCAAATCCATCAGCTTCGGCATCTGCCCAGAATTTTACCAATTCTTCCTTTGTTGGCTCACTAATCTTTTTGTTTCTAGTCCATACTGGAACATACTTATCTAGCGCCTTTTGTATTATAGCCTTCTTCTTATTTGATCTTTCTGCTTTACTAAAACCAAGTAGTTCTTCGTTTGTCATATGAATCTGTGCCCCATTGAATTGTTGGAATGATTTAATATTTTTCATATTCTTTCAGTATTCGTTTTTAGTATATATTAATTATAAAATTACCTTTTTATCACTTTTTTATTAGGTTTTATTGACACTTTTCACTAAATTAGTACTATGAGAAATCTAAAGAACATTCTACTCACCCCCGCTCTTTTCCTTCATGAACTTTGTCATATTCTAATGGCTTACATTCTTGGTGGTAAATTGGATTATTATGATATAAAATATCACGAAAAGGGGCACCCAGTCGTTAAACTAGAAATAAAAGATCTTAATAAGGATTGGAAGTTGAGGGTGGTCGCAATGTCACCACTATTTACACCATTTGTTTTTACAGCATTGACAATTTTCAATATCAATTTCCTTTATGTATTGGCATATTTGGCGGTATTCTATAAAACAACACTTCCGAGTCCAAGTGACTTTAAAGTGGCTGGGTTACAAGTTCCAAAATTCTTAGAGGTTTAATAATTATTTCTTTTTGGTAACTCCATATCACTAACTATATTAACTTTAAAAGTCGCATCACCGTCTTGTGAAAATGTTGTATCAGCGTTATATTCACCACCAAATGTGATTGGTTTAGGACCTCTCATTTTTTGTTCCCTTATTCTATTTGCCTCCTTTATTTTCTGATCCTCTATTCGACACAATTCTTCAAATGTCATTTCCTGTTTTGGATTATTTACTCTTTGAGGTATTGTTTGATTTCCATATCCATACTTTTGAAGAAGCATCTCTTCTTCTGTCCTTGATATATTAGATTCTGGTTTAATTTCCTCTGATTGTGGTTCAATTGTTCTAACTTGTGGCCTTTGCATAAACTATATATTGTTTTTTTAAGGAGATCTGTGAAAAGATGAAGAAAACAATCTCTGATAGGAAAAGTGATACACAAACAGTCTATAAAGATAGATAACTAAAACTATCATATGATAGACTGCCGTTATTAGATCTTATTAACATATCATCAACCTCTTTTGAGAAATCGTCCGAAAGTTTAGATCCAACCAGGTTTTATTGCGGTTTTACAGCTTTTTTTCATCCTTATAAAACTCCTCCAAGTACATATAAATGTATTTGTGATACCTATTAATGGTTTTTTCATCACAATTTTTGTATATATCATCCACCATTCTTGACATAGGTCCTATCAAATTTGACTTACTCTTAAGACTCTTCAAAACTGCAATAGCTCTTTCTTTATCTCTGCCATTTTTCCTTAATTCATTAGCAATTGTCCAAGAGAAAGCCATAACCTCATTCTTATCACTAAAATATTTACCAAGATCATTTGGACTAGGTAAAATATATTTAACACCATCGCTTCTTCTTACTTGCTCAGCGTGTATTAATTCGTGTGATACAACATCATTAACTATTTCACCAAATATCGGAATTCTCCAAAAGTCTGGGTTATCCAATACAAACATTGGTTTTTTTCTCTCTGGGTGAAGAAGTGCGAAAAATGGCGAACCACCTCTTTTTGGAGATGTCTTCTTATCAGCCTCAGACAATGATTCATAAAACTCTCCATACCCAACAATATCAATATCTATCTTTCTAGCATAGTCTAAAACATCTTCAAATGTTCCAAATCTACCAGCCCTCTCTATTTCTTTTGGAATAATAACAGCCTCGAATATATTAGATGATAGGGTTACCCCTTTAGGATTTAAAGGGGTAACCCTATCAAATGATTTTAGATGTCTCATATCCTATATATTAAATGCCTATCCGCACTTGGGTGAGATTGCGGATAGGCATTATATATTAATGCGGATAATCATACATGACACAAACATAGATTTTCACAAACACCTGTGTGATCGGATGAAGAAATTGTATGTGAAGATTTCAGATTAAATTATTCCAAAAAGGGAGGCAACTTTTCTAATATATACACGTATAACTATTATTGCGGGTTGGAGAAGTGGCATCTCGTCAGGCTCTTTGTTCAGATAAACAGAAGAGATAACCTGAAGATCGTGGGTTCGAGTCCCTCACCCGCATCAAATAAATTTAAAAAGTATTTGGTGGTTTAAAAAACATCCGTATATTTGTTAAACGAAAACAACAAGAGATAATATAAATAAAATGAACACTGTAACAAACATATCTACTTCTACTTATTATTATGAATATGAAGAAAACCGACAATTAGTTGGGAGGATATGTAGTGTCTAATTTTTATAGATATAAAACACAACATTGACCCGTTCCAACTGAAAGTTGGAACGGGTTTTTTTATGCGAAAATAAGGGAGGCGTCGCCGCAAAGTGTCTGTAAAACACTTCTGTTTTAAAATAGTGGATGGTCGCAGTTTAGAGGTTCAATTCCTCCGTTTCCCTCAAAAACATTGGGGAGCGATGTTGAGTGGGCCCGAATCCAACCTCACCCACAAAATAAATGCTGCGGTATGCAAATTGGAATAAGCGACCAGACTTTCAATCTGGAACATCTAACGATGTTTGCGGGTTCGAGCCCCGTCCGCAGTACATATTAAAAATAAATGTCGCGTTCGACTAGCGGTTTATGTCAGTGCCCTCTCAAGGCATGTCCTAAATGGACCATGGGTTCGAATCCCATACGCGATACAATGAACTACACACAAACTAAAGATTTGTGTGTTTCGGCGTTTCATAAACTTCTCCAACGAGAACGCCTCAATATTCACAAATATATGGGTAAGCGCCAACGAATTGGAGAGTTGGGATCATTTTGTAAAATGGTTATCCTTAGGGATTTAGTTAGTTCGAATCTTTCATTACCCACATTTAATTTCAAATATATTTAATTTTATAGGGTTGGTAACCCTATAAAATTAAATTAAATTATAACCTTCTACTTCTAAATTTTTTGGTATTTCCAGTTTCATCCGGTAATAAACTTCCTCAAACCTCTGTTCAATAATATCTGTTCCTCTAATAACATCCATCTCGTTGAGTAGGTGAATAACTCTACACCATCCGTAACCACTTCTTTCAAATCTATCAAGGATCTTTTTAACCGGATTTTCATTAAATGATATCCTACCTTTCCAATATTCTGGGAATCCATTAAAATCTGTTAATTTATTATCATTACAGGAAAAACCACCACCAACACTTTGTGGGCACCCTTCTAGAGAAGTTAATTTATTACTAGAACAGTAAAAACCACTACCAACACTTTTTGGACACCCTTCTAGAGAAGTTAATTGATTCTCAGAACAGTGAAACACACCACCAACACTTTGTGGACACCCTTCTAGAGAAGTTAATTTATTACTATGACAGAGAAAATCACCACTAACACTTTGTGGACACCCTTCTAGAGAAGTTAATTGATTCTCAGAACAGAGAAAATCACCAACAAAACTTTTTGGACACCCTTCTAGAGAAGTTAGTTGGTTACGGTAGCAGTGAAACACACCACCAACACTTTGTGGACACCCTTCTAGAGAAGTTAATTGATTATTATTACAGTAAAAATCACCACCAACACTTTGTGGACATCCTTCAACTGAAGTTAATTGATTCTCAGAACAGTAAAAACTACCACCAACACTTTGTGGACACCCTTCTAGAGAAGTTAATTGGTTACCA
>Ga0209702_10004643_pt1 | contig 19682 bp, 17 predicted proteins | sample FRY01_FD_187210 | JGI IMG/M metagenome (GOLD analysis project Ga0209702, IMG submission 187210) | Freshwater microbial communities from Lake Fryxell liftoff mats and glacier meltwater in Antarctica - FRY-01 (SPAdes) (version 2) | ecosystem: Environmental > Aquatic > Freshwater > Ice > Glacier...
AAAATGTTTAGGAATAAGAAATACCAAAATGGAAAATCAGTCGTTACCTTTTTTGAAGATACTATCAGAGTTTTTAAACCAAGACCTCCAAATATATTTTTTTACTCTGGTACTGCTAAAAATCCTCAATTTTTTTTATATAAATTTAAATTTAGAAAAAAAAAATTTTATCGACCAAAACACGATTATTCATTTGTGAATTGTTCATTGGTATTTCCTACATATTATAAAAACTTTAAGAACGGAAACTATTCCCTTGATTCTTTAGAAACTCTACCCTTCCAGAAAAACTTATTTCATCTTTTTTGCATATATAGAGTTTTCAAATTTAATTATGATTTTGCGTATGTTAAAAAAAAAATTTTTGAAAATATTACAAAATTTTTTTACTTTTTTAGTATTCCAAGATGGCGAAATAATTCTATAAAATGTAGCTTAAAAATAACATTTAATATAATTAATTTGAAATACTCAACAAATTTGTTTGTAAGTTTTTAAAAATGAGGCTGTTTTAAATTAAAAATTTGAGGTAAATTTTAATTATTAGCTAATGGAAAACGATTTAATTTTTACCGACGAGTTATTTGATCAAAATAAACCAAATTTTAGTTTTTTAAAGAGTTTAAATGCTAAAAAAAAAATGAAAAATAATTATCGTTTAAAAAAATTTTCGAATGAAGATCAAGAACATTTTTCTTCTAATTTTTCACTTTCCTTAGCCAATACTTCTGAATATACCAATAATCTTATCAATACAGAAAATACAACCACAAACTTTTTATTTAATGTAAATATGAATAAAAAGAACACTGTAAAAGTTTTTAATTTCGAACTTTTTCAAGATGAATTAACGAAAATATCTTTAATAAAAGAAATTCAATTTAATAGTTTAACCTCTTGTATAGAAATATCTAACAAAAGTTTTCAACTTTCCAATGTTGGAAGAAATTTTACTGCCATAGGTACATTTTTTAATGGAATATCCATATGGAATACAGATAAAATCATAAATGATGAACCATTGTGTATTTTAAAAGACCTACATTCTGAAACTAATAAGAAAAATCCTTTTACTAAAAAATCATATACTAATTTAATGACAGATCAAAAAGAAGGTTTTGTCTCATGTTTAAGATGGAATCCGAACTCATTAAATTATATACTAGAAGCTACGTCAAATGGTTGTTTAAGATATTGGGATATTGTAAATGGAGAAACGATTTTTGAATTTTTTTTGAATAATTTACCAATTTCGTCTTTAAACTGGAGAAATTTTAACAAAAATGAGGTTGTGTGTTTAAGCGGAAATTATATTTCTTGTTTATTAGATATTAGAAACCAAAAGATAGCGCATAAAATAGTGTTTGAGGAAAAAATTAAAGGAGTTGAATGGTTAAATTGTGAGAATTTATATACAATTATTGGGAATTCTGGTTTAGTATGTTTAAAAGATATAAGATTTCATAGAGGGAATATCTATTCTAAAAGCATTTACAAAAATAAAGATAGTTCAAATGTGGAATTTTTTCAGTTATCCCCAGGGAAAAAAAATTTGTTGTTAATTGATAAATTTAACAGAATTCAAACCTTTTGTTTAAAAGGAGTTGAATCTAGAAAAACAAGTTGCATCAAAATAAAGTCTTCTAAAACAAAAGATTTCATTTGGATAAATTCAAAAAATGGCGAAAAACTAATTATATTAAATGATAATTCTAAATATTTAGTTATTGATAATTAATTAGAATTAGATTTTTAAATTTACCAAAGTCTTTTTTAAAAAATTAATAAGAATGAAATATTTTTTATTTAATTTAATTAAAATTATAATTAAGTTTTGAATAAATTTATGTTTTTTAAAATCAAAAATGGATTTATGGTAACCAGGTATGTATTTTATTAAATTTTATTTTAAAAAGAAAATTCTAATATTTAATAGTGATAATAATACTATTCGATTTCTTCTTCTCTTTTCAAAACAATTTTGTAAGGCATCGTTTTTGAGTGAATTTTTTAGAGAAGACACAATATTTTTAAAAATTTGGGGGAAAAAATTAATAATTTACGCTTTAAATAGATTAACTCGATCTAATATTTTTTAATCTTATTCTAATAATACACATAATAAATATAACAATACTTAATTTGATAATTTAAAATGAGATTAAACAATCCACTGATATTGAAAAACTATCAAACCATTGTGGGGACTTCTATTCATCAGAAGTTTAAAAATAAATATAATTCTAAAAATTATAATCAAAAAAAATATACACTTACAATAGAAAAAGAGTTAAAATTAAAAAATAATAGTAATTTGATCCTTATCATATTTACCTGCCTTTCTTTGAATACTAGATCAAATGCTGTTAACATAAATGACGCAATTCGAAAACCGTTAGCCTCAGTTGTTGTCGATGGAAATTTATTAAATATAAAAAGAGAAGATATTTTTAACGAAAGATTTTTGTTTTCTAATAGGACGACACAAAATACCGAAATTGAATCAGAAATTCAAGAAATCGAAGATGATGAATTTAGATATAGCGCCTGGAAAAACTCCCAAGTTGGATTAACAGTCGGTGGTTCGGCTGTTAGCATGTGGTTTGCCTATAAAGGATTGAATGTATGGGAAAAATGGATGAAAGAGCAAGAACAAAAGGACATCGATGAAGAGATAGAAATGACTGGAACATACATTAACCCAGGAGCTGGTAATGTTGAATCCTCAATTGATCCAATCACTGGGAAAAAAATCGAAATTAAATCTCAGAATGACATCAATGGTGGTAGTACGCAATAGATAAAATATATATTTGAGCGAACAAAAAACTTCTAATTTCTTTTGGTTTATTTTTTTTAAATAATTTTCTTGTAATACTGTTAGAATTTTACAAAATTAAAATATTTCAAATTTTGATAATAAATTAGTTTAAATAATTCTAAGACACGAGTCTTTTAATTCTTAAATGGAAAATGCTACACATTCGAAAGATCTTTTATCATCGGGTAGTTCATTCCGTAAAAATAAAATAAAGGAATGTCTATGGTTATATAATCTTTTAAAAACTTCCCTAGGACCAATTAGCATGGACAAAATGATAATTGATAATTTAGGAAATATTACGATCACAAATGATGGTGCTAGTATTTTAAAAAGATTAGAAACCAATGACCCGATTTCTAAAATTCTCATAGAACTTGCACTCCAACAAGATAGTGAAATCGGGGACGGTACAACAGGTATAATTGTAATAACGACAGAGCTTTTATGTAGGGCTGAAAAATTGATAAATCAGGGCACACACCCCTCATTAATAATATCCGGGTATAGATTAGCAATGTGCCATTCATGTTTTTTATTGAAAAACACATTATCAGTTTCATCTAAAAATCTTAACCTAAAAATCTTGCTTCATGCAGCCAAAACAAGTCTAGCGAGTAAAATATCAGGAGTGAACTCTAAAAAATTCGCTGTATTGGCTCTTCAGGCAGTAAAATCTGTTCAAATATCTGAAATGAGCCGTAAAAAAATTTATTGCCAAATAAAAGCAATTGATTTCGTAAAAATAGGGGGATCTGGAATCAATAAAAGTCGACTAGTTGATGGTTATGTATTAAAAACCCAAAAAACTTCAACCTCTTATCCATTTCAGGTTTCTCCAGGGCGAATTTTATGCCTTAATCAAGATATACGACGAATGAGCAATAAAATTGGAGTTCAGGTCGAATCTAAAAAAATTGAAAATGTACATAATATTGTAAAAAAAGAAATAAGTATCTTAGTAAACCTAACTAATCAAATGATTCAAAGCGGTGCAAATATCATTTTGACAACAAAAGGAATAGACGATTTATCTTCAAAAATTATTGCAAAAAATGGGTCAATTGGTGTAAGAAGGGTAACATTAGAAAATTTAAAAAAAATATCAAATGCATGTGGAGGAAAAATTTCAATTTTTCAATCGAGAAAAATATCTGATGAATTTTATGAGAAGATTTTATTAGGAAAATCTGAAGAAATGTTTGAAGAAAAAATTTCTGGTTCAGAAATCCTTATTTTACGAGGGTGTCGTTACTGTCCGGGTGGGGCAATTGTCCTTCGAGGACCTACTGAGTTTTTAATTGATGAAATTGCACGATCCCTCATTGATGCTATGAATATGGTAAAAAAAGCTATAGAAGGAAATAAACTTGTTCCAGGTGGAGGAGCTGTTGAAACGGCTATATATGTATCGCTTGAAAACCTAGCTGATTCTATTTCATCAAGAGAACAATTACCAATTTTGGAATTTGGAGAAGCATTGATGCAAATTCCTAAAACGTTATTGTTAAATTCTGGTTTAGAGAAAAGTGATTTAATAGATAAGCTCCGTATAATCCATAAAATTGTAATAGAAAATGAAAATAGTTTATATCATCAATATGGGCTAGATCTTTTTGAAGCAAGAGTAAGAAATAACATTAAAGTTGGGATAATTGAACCAACAATAAGTAAGATCAGAAGTATACAAATAGCTACTGAAGCGGCTATTTCAATATTGAGGATAGATGATTTTATTATTTCAAAAACTAAATCGACTCCAACTATTTAATTTTAACCTAAATTTCTATCTAGAATAAACATTGTTTATAGATTATAAAATGAAAATTCGCCTTCAACTGGATTATTTAATTTATTTTACTAAAGCGTAAAATAGAAATTTACTTAAATATAAACTATAAATTGACTAATAATAGAATACTTAAAATAATAAATAAAATCTTAAATAAAATTAAGGATGAGAGTTAATTAAATTTAAATATTTGTTAAAAAATTAAATTTTGTATTTTTAAAAATACTATTACTTGTATAACATAAAATTCTTTTTTCAATACATATTAGAATTAATTAGCTTTACCTTCGATAACTCTATCAATTAAGCCATATTCTACAGCTTCGTACGAAGACATAAAATTGTCTCTATCCATATCTTGAAGAACTTTTTCGTATGGTCTTCCTGACATTTCAGCGTAATCTTCTGTTAAACTTTTTCTAATTCTTAAAATTTGTTGTGCTTCTACCTCAATATCTGAAGCTTGCCCTTGAGCACCTCCCATAGGTTGATGGATCATTATCCTTGAGTGAGGTAGGGCAAGTCTTTTTCCTTTTTCTCCTGCGGCAAGAATAAAGGAAGACATTGATGCAGCTAGACCTACATTTATTGTAACAACTTCACTTTTAATATGTTTCATAGTATCGTACATTGCTAAACCAGAAATAACAGATCCTCCTGGGGAATTTATATAAAGATAAATTGGCTTGGAATTATCTTCTGAATCAAGATATAACATTACAGCTATAATCTGATTTGCAATTTCATCATCGATTTCTTGTCCTAGAAAAATTATTCTTTCTCTATAAAGTCTGTTATAAATATCGACCCAATCTGCAGATGGAGCACCTGGTACTCTATATGCTACCTTTGGAACACCAATTGGCATCATCTTTAATTTATTAAAAGTCTTATGAGAAACTTCCTTAGTTTTGAAAGTCTTTATTGCTGAAAATCCTGAAATAGAATTTATTGATAATTGATTTTTGATTATTATTGTGGAAAGCATTAATCTTTGAATTATTTATATAAAAAAAAAATATCTTTACATTATATTTGAATGGGTATCCAGGAAAATAAAAGTAACAAAAAAAATTCGATTGAAAGGACAGCAAGTAGATCTAAAAATTTATATCTTAATTTATTAATTAAAATTTATCGTTTTTTAGCTAGAAGAACTAGATCAAAATTTAATCTGGTAATATTGAAAAGATTGTTTTCTTCTCGATCACACCAATCACCAATCTCATTGTCTCGGCTTGTAAAATATTCTCGAGGCGAAAAAACGATTGTTATAGTTGGAAAAGTATTAAATGACGAAAGAATACGAGAGATTCCAAAATTAAATATTTGTGCTCTAAAATTTTCTTCTTCAGCAAAAAATAGAGTTTTAGAAAGTAAAGGGAGAGTTCTAACCTTTGATCAACTAGCAAAAATAAATCCTACTGGAAAAAATATCCTTTTATTAAGAGGTGGAAATAAAAAAAAGTCAATAAAAGTTAAACGAAATTTAATGGCCAAAAAGGTACTTTAAAACAATAAATTTTATGTATTTCATTGTTTGGGTGGAGAACGCTATCAAAAATATTAATGATTAATATCAAATATAAAAACCAGGAAAAGGGACCCTCAGATTCCGATTTTGAAAAAAGAATAAAATCTCAAGGTAATGGGCAAAAAATTTTTTTTAAAAGGGATTTAACGAGATTTGTTAAGTGGCCTAAATATATAAGAATTCAAAGGCAACGAAGAATCTTTTGTCAAAAATTAAAAATTCCTCCTGCGATATTCCAATTTACCAGAACATTAGATAAGAATATGACCAGTCAGTTATTCCAATTACTTTCAAGCTACAAAAAAAACAATGGTATCGAGGTGAATGCATCATTTAAAAAAAGTCTAGAGATCAAAAAGATAAAAGACTCAATTTTAATTAGACATGGTATTAATACAGTAGCTAAACTAGTAAAAAATCAAAAATCATTATTCGTTCTGATTGCTCATGATGTGAATCCAATTGATTGTGTAGTCTGGATGCCAACATTATGCTCTAAAATGGGGGTTCCGTATTGCATAGTCAAAAATAAATCCAAACTTGGGTCTTTAGTTAATAGAAAGAATACTTCCTGTATAACTCTAACATATTTGAATTTTAAAGATAATGAAAGTTTAGAAAAGTTATTGGAATGTTTTAGAAAAAACTTTAATGAAAGATATTCTGAAGCGATCAATAGGTGGAGTGAGGGAAACATCTAATTTATTTAAATAAATTTTCTATAAATTGTTTTATTGTTGAAATTGATTTGGTTATTTTTTTACAGGAATAATATTATGGGGAATAAATTCAATAATAAAATTTTCTAAAATAAGTGAATCTTGAATTAATTTTTTCCAAATTTTTCCAATATTAATTTGTAATTTTTTATTATTAGATTTTTTTGTCCAAATTGCTATTCTAAATTGGGTTTTTTTTATAGTTCCAACTATTCCAGTGATTTCACGACTTAATTTGTTTTTGAACGATCCACCAATAACACTAGCAAGAGTTAAAGACCAAATTTTATCCGTTTTATGTTGCATTTGTTTTTGAAGCACCAATACCCATTTTCCTCCCTCAAAATTATTTTTGTCTTCCCATCTAGGTTCAATTCCTAGTTTAAAAAAATGGTAACTTGCTCCATTTGGTAGTTGGCTAAGAGGTATAATTTTTTCCAATAAAATACAAAAAAAATAAACAGTTTCAAAAGAACTAATTCTAACAAGAAATTTGTCCCAATCATCTGATCCTACAAAATGATTTTTCTTATCATACCACAAAATCCATGAGTTGTTAAGTTTGTCAATCATTAAATAAAATTTTTGTAGTTGAGATAAAATTAAATTTTATTGTAAACATACTAAAATTAATATTGATAGATTCTATTTTTATATATTATTTCATTTTCTGATTTTAAAAACACCAAATATTCTAAAACATTAAAATAATCAATATCATCAAGGTTAGCGGAATTTTTAATATCAAAATTTTTATTCACCATTTTAATATTGTAATTATTTGAAGTAAAGATATTCAAATATTGGAGTTTATTCAAAATTTTTTTCTCAAATTCGATTTGAAAATTTAATTCGTACTCTATTTTAAAAGTGTCAATACATTTCAATATTTGAAACATACCACAACCAGTAAACGCACTTATACCTGTATAAAAAGTTTTCTGGTGATAGTTATCAAGTGTTAGAAAAAGAGATCTGGTAAAAGATCCAGCAAAAAAATGATCTCTAATAAATGCTGAATCAAATGACTCTGTATTTGATATCCAATCACGTAAAAAATCCATTGAAGTAATGTCAATTTTATTTACTGCAAGAAGAGAGATTAACCTAGTTTTGTATAATATACTACATGAATATAAAATATTGCTCATAAAAGTAAGTGGATGAAAAGATTTTAATAAATCAATAGTATACACAAGCATTACTGGAAAATTTGATGAGAAAGCTTCACAGATAATTGAGCCTGATGCACTCCACATAAAGATCTCAATCTGACCCGGTGTATCAATTAATAAATAGTTTACATGAGATTTTTTAATTTCTAACAAAGTTTTAATTTGATGGAATCGTGTAACAAAAAGATTAAGACATGTTATAATCGCTCCATTTGGTCCTAAACCATATTCTTCCATAACTTTTTGGTAATTTATGGTGTCTCGGATATCAATATTTGAAGAATAAGGAGTGACTAAAGATGCGGGATCAAGATTGATGATATAGTGGTTCTTTTTAAAACTTGTAAATTTCTTACTCATACGATAAATTAAACTGGTTTTTCCACTTCCAGCCATTCCAACAAAAAATATTGTTGATGTGTGAGAACAATTAACTGTTGCTTTCATATGATTAAATATAATATTTGATATATTTAAATACGATTTATTTTTATTAATCAATATATTAAATTTGTAAATATTATGAACTTTAAAATTTTTATATTATATATTTTTTTTTGATGGGAGTTCCAAAATTTTTTAGATGGCTTTCAGAAAGATATCCTCTAGTAAATCAAAGAGTATTAGAAAAAAGCCAAACTGATTGTTTTTATTTAGATATGAATGGTATTATACATAATTCATTTCAAAAAGCTTTGGAAGAATCACATTTTGGACAAGAAGAAGTCTTTCAAAAAATATTCTCATACACAAGCCATTTATTTAGGATCATAAGACCACGAAAATTAATTTACCTCGCGATAGATGGTGTTGCTCCAAGAGCTAAGATGAATCAACAAAGAAGTAGAAGATTCAGATCCGCAAAAGATTTGGATGATAAAAAAAATCAAACCGATGAATTAAGAAACGGTTTAATTTCTATTTCTAGTGATTCCAATTGTATAACTCCAGGAACTAAATTCATGTGTGATCTTTCCTATTCTTTTAAAAAATGGTTAGAATATAAAATTAAAAATGATCTGGAATGGCAACAAGGATGTGACATAATTTTCAGTGGACCAGAAGTTCCAGGAGAAGGTGAGCATAAAATAATGAATTTTATTAGGAAAATAAAAAAATGGGATATATATTCAAAAAAAGATTTAAAACACTGTCTTTATGGACTAGATGCAGATTTAATTATGCTCGGTCTAGTCTCCAGAGAAAAACATTTTACACTTCTTCGAGAAAAATTGGTTGGAAATGGAAAGACTGTGGAGAAAAGTTTATTGAACGAATCTAATCGAAAAAACGGATCAGCTTCAGACGAATTTCATCTATTAGAAGTCTCATTATTACGAGACATGCTTTTTTTAGAATTCAAACCTCGTGAAAAATTCACATATAAATATATTTTAGAACGGGTTGTAGATGATTTTGCTTTTATGTGCATGTTAATAGGAAATGATTTTTTACCTTCATTGCCCCATTTAGATATCGTATCTGGAGGTTTAAATTTATTGGTGAGATCATACAAAGAAATTCAAAAAAATATGAAGGGATATTTAACTAAAAATTCAAAAATGCACTTAGGTAGAGTGGAGATATTTTTAGAAAAACTATCTTCGGAAGCAGAGGGAGTTTATTTTTTTAAAAAAAATAAATATTCAAAGAATTCCGAAAAGATTATGAATTATAAATTCGATTATTATGTATCGAAATTTGGGAAAAATCTTGTAGACACAACCAATATGTTTGAATTAGAAGTTTTAAAAGAGAATTATATCGAAGGCTTAAACTGGTGTTTAAACTACTATCACAATGGGTGCCCGTCATGGAACTGGTTTTTTCCAGGATATTTTGGGCCACTGGGTTCGGATCTTTCTCATTTGTCAGACTTAAGTATTAAATTCACAAAAGGTAGACCATTTGAACCAATTACACAATTATTAGCTGTTTTACCCCCAAAATCTTCAAAATTATTGCCTGAAAGTTTGGCAAAGTTAATGATTCAAGATAATTCCCCAATTTCCAATTTCTACCCCGAAAATTTTCAGATCGACATGAATGGAAAAAAAAATGTCTGGGAAGGGATTGTTCTTCTTCCATTTATAGAACAGAAAAAATTGTTAGAAGAAGTCAAAATAAACAAAATAAATAGTGATCTTTCATTTGAAGAGAAAAATAGGAATTGTTTTGCTAGAGATATAATTTTTTATTCTAAATTCTAATTTTTAAATTAAATATAATCAGCGAATCAAAAAATAATTAAAACAGGGTTTTTTTTTGAATTACTATTTTTTTGGAATCTTTTAAAAATTTTATTCCAAATACAGGACCTAAAATTAATTTAACCTCTCTGAGAAATTGTATGGAAGACAAAGTAAGATTTTTTACTTTAACCTCAATAGTTTTTTTTGATTTTTCATTTAAGAAATTAATTAAAAGAGACACTTGAGTTACACCATCTACACAATTCCCAGAAATTAATTGTTCCAAAAATTCAGAAAAAATATCCCTATAAAAATCTAACCATTGTGTAAACTTCACATTTTTTTTTGTCAAAGTTGAATCAGTACTCAAAATACAACCAGTCGATGTTTCAGCAATCAACGTAATTGTTTTAAAAGTAATTTTGGTATTATATACCTTAAAATTATGAATTTTAAAGTTCAACTCACAATTCATTAAACTTTTCGGTAAAATACTTGATAAATCTTCATATGTTAAAACTGAATCTGAGGATGTCGTAAAAATAATTTGTAAAGCTAAGATAGATCCCCTTTTGTTAAATTGAAATGGGACTGAAAGGCTCATTTTTGATGAAAATAAGATTACCTCTGTATTTTTCGTATTAGAAATCAAATTAGTTATGATTCTCATCCTCACATCACTTCGTCCAATTTTTCTTAATAATGTTAGATTTACGTACGCAAAAGTTTCCAATGAAATATCTGATTTTAAAGATCTTAAACCGACTATCTTTATATTTATTCTTTTGTTTATAGAGGGAATTAAATATGCTAGAAATTCTAAATAATAGCTTAATGCCCTTGTTCCTATCGTATTATGGAAAAAATTTCCATCTTTTAAGGAACCAGGTATGAACTTTATCTTTGTACCTATTTCATTAATTTGAACTGAACATTCGTAAAAAATCTTATCAATCAAGGAGAAAAGGTCTAATTCGTAATTTCTTAAGCCTTTTTGCTGGGACCTATCCCTGATATTTTCCAAATAAATGGTTTTTTTTGAAATGAAAGACAAAAAAATTCTTTCCCTAAAACACAAATGGCCATTAAAAATACAATATTTCATATAATATATTTCCCTTACTTCTACTACTAGTATTATATTTAATGGAATTCAAAAAATTAAATACAATTGAATCTGTAATCTACAGATCTTTAAACGAATTAAAGGTAAGCCAAGATAAAACTTTAGACTTTCTTTTTCATTTAAAACTTTCCAACACACAAAATAATATTTTTGTTGAACCAATTCAAGAAATTAAACTAGTAAATATTCCTGAAAAGTATAATGATTTTAAAGTATATTTTTCTAATCGGGAAATTCCTGTTGTTCATTTTGAATTAAGCTTAAAACATGATTCTATATCTTTCTACAAAAAGTTGAAATATTTTTTTCTAATTTCAAATTCTATTTATATATATACTGATTCCATAGAAACTGAAAAAAAAAGATCTGCAGAGATTGATGTTCTTAAATTTTTCTTCGTTCTTCAATTAGAAAGTTTTTTAAATAAAAACAAAATGTTTTCAAAAATTAAGTTGATCAATAACAAAATCAAAGAAATTGATGTTGATTCATTAAAAGATTCGATAAAAGAAATCTGGAACGAATCACTTGTTTATATTGGAATAAATAAAATCCAAGAAATCCCAAATATAGAAGATCTGTGCTCTATTGAAATTAATACCTTACCTGGTACAAGTCAAATATCTCAGTTTATTTTTGGTGAAGAGATAAATGCTGAAAAAAAAATCTCATGTATAAACCCGGTATCAATTGAAAGTTTTTCTCAATTTTCCTCTCCCCTTTTTATTTTGTCAAATATAATTTCGTATCTACCCGATAATATTTTATTTGATGAAGATTATCAAAAGATTTACAACTCATTCTTAATCGCGAGAATTTTTAATGACTTATGGTTAACTTCTAATAGTGTTATTAATCATTGGAGTAGTTATGTTTCAAAGGGCAAAGTTATCGAGAATTTTGGGGGTATCGTTTCAGCCTTTTTGACTGGAATGAGGGAAGAGTTTGAAAAAACTTTGCCTAGTAATCTACGAAAGAATGAAAATTCCTTGAATAAAATTAGGGAACTTTCTGAAATGGTTCAAGGAAGAATAACAGCACTTTATACTTCTCAACTTTTAATCTTACAAACTCAAGCACTCGACAAATTCAAAGATATTTTAATATGGCAAGCTAAACATTCCAACAAAGAGTTTGAATTTGAGAAAGGTGTAGCGATTTTACAAGTTAACGATTGGTTTGAATCAAAAGCTTCCAGATTAACTATAACTGAGATGAGATTAGATTTCAATGGAGCCAAGAAAGAGCTTCAACAAGTATTGGTTGAAGTTGCAGAAAAATTCAAAGATTCCGCTGTTTCTAGATTAATTTCTATTCAAAAAACAGGCAAAAAAACATCAAAAGGAAAGCTTAAACAAAGTGGAGTAATTGCAGGTTTTGGAATTACTGCTGCTGTAAGACCTCGAGGTTTTGGTAACTTACAAATAGTTACATCATATTCACACGGTCCTCATGTTGTCAACTTTTCTCTTGTTAATGATGTGGATATAGCAGAACAAGAAGGTCAAACACGAATTAAATCTATACGAATACAACCATCATTAAATTTTGATGTTGATATTTAAGACTAAATATAGTTTAAAATTTTTGTTGTTATTCTTGGACCAATCTCAATAACTCTGACTATATTTTTTATATTATTCCTATTAGAATCAGTTAGCAGAGTTTTAGTGTTGAAATATTCCTTTTGATCGATAGGATTAAAATTATAATTTTTTTTAATTTTTTTTAATTTTTTCAGTTTCCTTGTTTTTCTTGGTAACAATAAATTGTTATTTGTAATACTATAACAACGAAATTCCATTATTTCCAAAAAATCATCGAAATCAAACAAAATACATTTGGAATTGTTCTTTAATATTACTTTTTTATTTTTTTCAACAGGTATGATTTTCCTTAATTGTTTATTTAAAAGAATACCTAAGATAGATTTTTCTGAAATATTATTTAAAAAAAGAAAGATATTTTTGTAATCCTTGTTATAAAAGTTTCTTTTTTCATTAAATTCTTTTTTCAAAACAAATTTTATTATTTCAAAGCTTAAAATTCGATTTGAAAATATACTAGAAAAATGGAAAAACATTGAAAGTTTACGATAAGAAAATATCCAAATATGAGTTATTTTTAAAGTTTTTATTGATTTAAAATCAATTGATATTATTTTTTCAATATTTTTTGTTAATCCTGATATACAAAAAGGATACAAACTTTTAAAGAAATCTTGAGCTAAACTATGAAATCTTTTATTTTTTTTATTCCAAAGTAGGATTATTGATAATGGTGAAGTATTTATCATATTATTAATTAAATGGCTATTTATAAATAATAATATTTTTTTGTTTACAAAAAATATATATTTATGTATTAAATAAATTTAAATGAAAATTTTTAATTTTCTTATTAAAAAGTAAATTATTTGTTCGAATGAAATGTTTAAATTTATTTTTAATCTAATTTTACACAATAAATTAAGTATTTTTAACTTGAGCTCTTTTTCAATAAATATATTTTTTGTAGTTTTAAATAGTCCATTTATGATGTCAACACCTGATATCCCTTTATTCCAAAGTTGATAAATTATTGTACTTCCAAGATAAAAATTTTTGTTTTTACATGAAAGAAAAAATCTTGGGAGCCAAGTTGTTTCCATATGAATTAATAGATTTCTTCCATTGAAAATAGAGTTTTTAAGTTTTTTATTTTCAGCAAAATTAATTTCTTTTATAATTGTTCTAAAATCTCCATCAGAAAAATAAATAATAGATTCTATTTTAAAAAGATTATTCTTCTCAACTTTTTTTTTAAAGGTTTTCACTATAAAATTTAACAATTCTTCAAAATTGGGATACTTAAATATAAAAATTGTACACCTACTCTGAATAGGTTCGATAATTTTAGATGAAAAATTACAGATTAAAATGAATCTTGATCCATTAGAGAATCGTTCCATAGTTCTTCGTAATGCCTCCTGAGCAATCTCAGATAAAGAATCAGCTTCATCTAAAATTATAACCTTGATTTGGAATTTAGTTGAGATAATATTTTTTTTACAAAAATCTTTTATCCTATTTCTTATTATATCAATACCTCTGTTATCTGAAGTATTTAATTTAAGAACTAAGTTTGGATATTCTTTTCCAAATATTTCTTTAGTAAAAACGTCTACTAATAAAAATGACTGTGATTAGAAAAATAAAATAATAATATAATCCGTAAAATAAAATCACTTACCTGCTGTTGATTTTCCAGAACCAGGTGGGCCTGTTATTAATAAGTTTGGGATGGAATTGTTGTTTTTTAGAAAAATAAATTTTCTTTTTACAAAATCGCTACAATCCAAGTCTATTAATGAGTTTGGCACACCAAATTGTTCTGAAATATTTTTTAGATTCATTAAATAATTAAATAAGTGTTGATGCTTTATGTTTTTTTTAGGTTAATATCTTATTTTCAATATGTTTTTCATAATATGTTTTTTCAATTGTGCTTTTTTAAATAGCAACTAAAAAAAAGTAGGTCTTTTCAATATTTTTATTACATTTCGTCTTCTTCATCCGGTAATGCTATTGCTTGAGCCTGATTAAGTTCATCTTCCATTTCTTTTTTTCTTTCGTCATCAATAAAAACCTCCGCCGGGGCCAAAGCAGGGCTTTCTACAAAACCCAAATTCGAATCACCTATTAATTTTTTTCCGATCCATAAAAAAGGTTTTTCAAAATTATAATTAGACTTAGCTGAAATATCATAATATTGAAGATTTTTTTTCCTATGAAACGTAATTTGTTTTGCTTTTACTTTCCTATCCTTAATGTCAACCTTATTTCCAACCAATACAATTGGTATATAGTCACAAACTCTTACTAAATCCCGATGCCAATTTGGAACATTTTTATAAGTTATTCTTGATGTAACATCAAACATAATTATCGCAGCTTGTCCTTGAATATAGTACCCATCACGTAGTCCTCCGAACTTTTCTTGACCTGCCGTATCCCAAATATTGAAAACCAACAGTCCACGCGTGGTATAAAATTTTAATGGATGAACCTCTACACCTAATGTTGCAATGTACTTTTTTTCAAATTCTCCTGTTAAATGTCTTTTTACAAATGTTGTTTTTCCAACACCACCATCACCAACAAGAATTAATTTAAACATTGGTAATTCTTCAATCATTCTTTTATTTAAGATAAACTGTCTTAGTAAAATATAGGATTATTAAATAATAAAAATAGTAAAAGGTAGTTTTAAATATTCGACTAAAATTATTTTGATTCACATCTTCGCTTTTTATCAAATTAGAATTATTATTCTATAATTAAAACTGGAAAGCTATTTAATTCAAAATATTTAAAAATAAATAAAATTATTTGGAGTTTTAAGCATATTAGCACACGTGGCTTAATTGGATAAAGTATCGGTCTACGAAACCGAAGATTGCAGGTTCGAGTCCTGTCTTGTGCAATGGTTAAGTGTAGCAAGGGATCGATTTTTTATTATTATAATTAATTTTTTGTTTTTTAATAATAAAAAAATTTGACGGAATTTGAAAAATTTTGCATGTTTTCATCAAAAGATTTAGATTAATCAGTTTAATACGTTCCATTTAATTTATTTTTAATTTGAAATATGAATAACACAAAATCCATTTTTCAAAATATTTAATTAAAATGTGTTTCATTAGTGCTTCTATTTTGTGTGATGTTTTGATGTTATATTTAAATGGACATGTTACCGAAGATCTTACCGTAAATTTCTTAATCCATAAAAGACATATGAAAAAATCTTTAAATCTAAGAAAAAAATAAATTTTTTTTTTTTATAAAACAAAAAAGATTATTCCACTTTAAGATTTTTGAAAACATAGTAATTCCACAATATAACAAGATTCTTTTTTCAAAATACTCATTAAAAACTTCTTTAAAAAGAAGTTTGTTGAAATATATCAGTGTGTCAAAATTTACAAGATTTAAAAAACTCAAAAATTTACATATTTTAATGATTTTTATATTGCAATAGTTTCTGGTAGCGTAAATATTCGAAAAATTGTAACAATATTCATTAAAATATATAAAAATCCAATTTAATTTTTTTAAACAAATAGTCGAACAATGATGTCATATAAAAATTAAAATTTTTCAATGAATATTATTTAAAAAAGAATGTTTTATTTTTTTTTGGAAATATAATATCCAGTTTTAGCATTAAATACAAATCCTTTTTTTTTTAAAAAAAAATCGAAGTCTACAAACAATTTTTTACTTGGTTTAAAATATTTTAAATTTTTGAATTAAAATTCAAAGATTAAGAAAGCGCTGGTAAAATAAAAAAAAACGATTAAAAAAAGATTGTTTTTAATACGATATTTAAATAGTTTTTCGAAAGTTTTTTTAAATAGATTAAGGGGTAAGATTGTGACTTTTTTTTTTGCTTGGATTTTTTTCAAACTACAAATTGATAATTTAAGAACTTTTTCTAATAAAAAATTAATGAATGTTGTATATTCTAAATTCTTTTTTGAATTTAATGTTCTAGAAAAAAGGAAATTTTTAATTAAGATTACCGAACAATATAAAAAATTTATTTGTAATCGATCTATAAAAGTTATAATAGATTTTGACAATAGGACTGCATGCTTCTTAATTGCCGGTACAACGAAATTAAAAAAATATCTTGAATTCTTTTTAAAAATTTTCACTCTTCCTCTCCAAATTATAAACTTCGACAATTTTTTGAATTTCAACAAATTAGTGCAATTACATTCACAAATTTTGATAAAAATTTTATTAAACTTAAATAAGTTTTTTTTTTTAAAAACTTTCAAAAAAAAAAAATTTACTCCTACTAATTATTTTTTTAAAGAAAATCAAAAAAATATCAAATAAGGTTTTCTTTAAATTTATTGAGGGTTTACGCTGGTTCTCAAAAGTTTTTTTTAGTTGAATTAATTTTAAAAAACTGAGTTTTGTTTTAAAAAGGTTTTTTTTTAGTTAATCTTATTATTGAACCAAGAGATTTAAAGGTAATGTTAAATTTTTTCAGTAATAGTTTTAAAAAATACTTTATATTACATACAGAATAATATTTTAAAATTAATTTTTTACAACATCCAACTTATGATTAAATTTTCTAATTCGCCGCAAAAAATTAAAAACGATACTATTTAAATATAATCTGTTGGTGAATGAAGTTCTAATTTTGAGAATGAAAAAATAAAATTTTGGAGTTTTATATAAAAAAAGATCATTGATAAATAGTGGATTTAAAATTAGAGAAAATTTAAAACTTTTAAATAAACTTTCGTTAATTTTATTCAGATTATTAGTCCAAAAACAACTTATACAATTTATTAAAGATTGAAAATAGTAAAAACTAGAATATAAATTGGAAAAATATAGGGTAATTTTGGAGATTTTCATACCTTAATTGAACTAATTGTGTTTTTTTGAAATAGATAATGAATAATAAAACATAGAAAGAAATTCAATTTCGTTAAATCCTAAAAAAAATGTATTAATTATTAATTTTATAATTAATGAAAAAGATCCTTGAATGATTATCTTTATGAATATCTAAAAGTAAGTCGACACATTTAAAAAAACTATTTTTATTTATTTAAAATTAATTAAAATATGGAAAATTTTGTAATTCTTGGTTGATCCTTTAAAATATTTCTTTCTATGTAATTTATTTTCAAGAATAGATTTGATTTAGAATCTCTTTCTACTGGACCACATATTTCATTGTTCACGTAATATCCAATTCTCATAAATTCACGAGTAAGGTACGTAAATTGGATTAAAAGTAAGGTAATTCCAAAAACGTCAATCAAACTCTCTAAATAAAAGGTCGGAGAAGCTACTAAAAAATTAACTTTGAATTTACCAATTCGATTTGCGGGTATTGCATAAACATCTAATTCATCATCACCATCTTTAGTTGTGGGTGATTGAACATAGACAAATCTTACATCCAAATTTTCACTTAAAATCTCCCTTAATTCGAATAATATTTGAAAATAGAACATCTCATTAAGTTTTAATGGATTTTTAATAACGTTTATCCCCGAAATTTCTATTGATGGATAGCGATACATTTATATCAATAAAATAAAATTTTTAAAATAATTATATTTTTTATAAATTAAATATTTTTTATAAATTAAATATTTTTTTTTGGGAATATGTAAATTGAATTGAATTTTGAGTCCAGAATAACTCGTCCAAAAATTACCTATTTTTGAATAAAAGTCCATTGGAATAAAATTTTTGTTTATCTTTGTACTTCTCATAAAAATACTAAATTCAAAAGAGGTTATAACAAGGTTTTTAAAATAATGACCCCAATCTAAACTTATGCGGGGACAAGATAATTGAACCCATAAATTACTAAAATTTCCATTTATAGTATTTAAACGATTGTTATTTATTTCAGTTCCTACGTAAATTATTGGTTTGATTTGGTGTGCAGTCGCTAAAAAAGTAATTGTTTTTAGAATTTTAACACTTCCTTGCCTCCCTAGAGCCCCAAAAATAAAATTACAAGATTTAGGAAAAAATATTGCTTTCTCAATAAAACTTTCTCTTTCGATTATAATTTCAGTAAATTTAAACCCTAATAATGTTAACAATTTATTAAATGGATTAAATTGAATAATTTTTATGTTGGGGTTAAAAAATAGAACACTTTCAATATGAAATTTACCATCTCCAATATATACTACACCAGACTGGTCTTCAGTTAAGAAACTTGTACAACCTAACACTTCACCAGGGGACAATGGCTTTGTTTGAGGAATTTCTAAAATATTGAATAACATAGAAATATAAACTTTTATAATCTTAAGTTCAGAAGAAAACTGAACTGTACTAGTGATCATTAGTCTATCTCTGTCTGTACAAAAAAATTCCCTGATAGTTTGTATTAAAAAGGAAAAGTCATATTTTATTTCTATAAAAATATAGACTACAGAAAGAATACAATTCAAAATTGAAACCAAACAACTATGTCCATAATGAAATACAATCGATGATCCAAAGTTTTTCCCCAAGCAATCTTGAATACAACATGCACCGTAAGTTATCTGACATGATAAATACAGTACTGAAACTGAATGTGATATTTTTCCAAAAATTCTTCTCAAAATACTAAAATATTTAGTCATTCCTTCGGGAAGTTGAATAAACATTTTATTTAAAAATAATTCTCCAATCCTTTCCTTTGTTTTTTTAACTTCGAAAACATAATTGTATGGGAGGATTTGAGAAAAAAGTCTAAGAAATAATTTAAGAATTAATGAGTCTGTATTTTTTTTTTTTTTTTT
>Ga0209702_10004646_pt1 | contig 19672 bp, 15 predicted proteins | sample FRY01_FD_187210 | JGI IMG/M metagenome (GOLD analysis project Ga0209702, IMG submission 187210) | Freshwater microbial communities from Lake Fryxell liftoff mats and glacier meltwater in Antarctica - FRY-01 (SPAdes) (version 2) | ecosystem: Environmental > Aquatic > Freshwater > Ice > Glacier...
AAAAAGTACATACCGTTTGTACCATCCTACATAGCCAAGCTCTGTCTGCCGCGAGTAATGGCGGAAGCGCATCACACCAATGATTCGCTGCTCCAGGGTCGGGCCAGACGTTGGAATATTCACACAATCTTTTTAGACCCTTATTTGCTCTCAGGTCAACATCTATGTTGCTTTACGCGCAAATGGGCACAAATGAATACTCCATGAGCGATCAACCCCGTACTTTTCCGACATCCTTGTTAAAGATAGCGTTGCTCTCAAACACTCTTTACTGTTAAACGTTCAAACTGTTAGGACAAGAAACTTAAGAACCTGCGCATGAATCCAATCGAACAGCGTGAAGCTCACTACACTAGATTCTTGGGAGCACTCGATCAGAAGGTGATGCACTCGACAGACGTGAAGCAAGTGCATGTTGACATATACACGTTTGCCCCAACACCAGAGCGGCCGTTCTTCACGCTGATCACGGGAGGCATGTCAGATTTGCGGCAGAGTATCCCTGATGACCGGGACTGTGCACCGAGAGCCGAGATCATGCTCTATGCGAGCCAGCCCCAAGGTTGGATGTATAGCGTTTTGAAGGGTCTTGCCGAGATGCCGTTTGATGACGACACATTTCTCAGCTACAGGCACACCATTCCAAATGATATGCCGATGACAGCGGAACCGTCGTTACTCACAAGCTACTTTATGTCACCAGTATTCGGTGAACGCGATGGGTTTACTCCAATGCTCGTGGAAGATGATGCTGTGGATGTGCTGTTGATGGTTCCAATTACCGAAGGCGAACGGGAGCTGGCTGTCGATCAAGGTTCAGACGCGCTCTTGGCGCTATTCGAGCAGAGGGAGTTTGATCCCGTCATTGATGAAGCGAGAGCGTGTTTGGTGACCGGCAAGGTCTTACCCAGAATGAAGAAGTCCTAACAAGACGCTCCATCCAACGGCGGGTAACGCTCCAGTTTGAATTCGGGCTTCCCTCCCCGCCGTGGATGAGCTAGACGTTAGGCGAAGAAAATGAACCTGCCGACCTTCACTCCTGACCACATTGGCGAAGTTGATCACAAGGCCGAGCTTAGTGGATCTGTGTCTTCCGAGGAATGCCTTGGCCAGAAGTGGATTGGCGAGCGGTGGATCGGATACATCGGGCGAGAAGGAGAACCTCCTGTTGAAGGACGCTGGTTTCCCGAGGACGGACGGTGGCGGTTTGTGAGCAAGAAACTAGAATCGTTGGACTTCCAGAGAGGTCAGGCGCTGCAGCTTTACGATGGATATTGGGGAGAGCGGGCATACATCGTCCTAGCGGGACTGGCTTGGACAGAAGGGCGGTTCGTCGCGAAGAAGGAGTGGGATCACGATCATTGCGGCATCTGTTGGGCGACAATTTCCCCCAATGCCCCACAATATTATCGTAGCAGCGAGCGCGACATTGTCTGTCCCGACTGCTACAAGAGCTTTGTTCTGCTCCGTTCTCTCTCGTTCATCGAACTAACGCCTAACCCTCAAGTTAGCTTTGAATCGGGCGTTAAAAAGTGTGGATGAGGTTTTGAGGGTCGCCGCCCGACTTCAAAGGTAGCGGTTGTTGAACAAGCCCGTGGTGGAGCCGCCACCGCACTCCGCCGAAGCGTTTGACTCTTTGCGTTTTGCTTTGGGGGCCGGGTGGCGCTCACGCGGTTGCCGATTGGGAAACGGGGTCAGTGTGCAATTCCTTGACAAATGTTGTAATAATCTCTGAAAGCTATTTTGTCAGCCAGTTGCACATAGACCTCGTTCCCCCCCGTTTCCCTGTGTCAACAGGTGAGATGATTGGTGATCGACATGATGGAATTTGACCACAGAGACACGAAGAGCACAGAGTTTTTTTACAGTCGTTTCAGGATCTCTGCGAACTTCGTGTCTCTGGTGCGCCAAGCAAAGTCCAACAAGTCTAATTGAATGAAAGGAGTCAATCATGATAACAGGTTGAAGTCATGTAGCTGATCCAGCGGTGCAGGGGAGCGATTCCCTGCATCGTAGCTTGGGGAGGCAAAGCATCGAGCCGTAGCGGGAGCAAACTCTTGTACAAAGCCTCGAAACACTAAGATGAGAGTGGCCAGTGTGTCGGAGTCCATGAAGCCAGCACTGTCGCAGCAACCAACCACATGGCTGCGACAGGCTCTCCGGGGTGATGAGGGACAGCGCGATGCGAAAGATGAGTTGGGAACTTGGGAGAATCCACACGACGCGGGCGGTGTCAGCCGCGCGCAGAGAGCGTGTCAGCGAAGCAATAAGTTGATGCGCTGTCGTGGGGAAGTCGGAGAGGCCCATAGTAGTGATGAAGTCGGTGAAAGCCGGTGGAGCGAAGGGGCCTTGGCTACAGATACGCTGACTCAGAAGTTCGATGGGCAGATTGGAGCGGAAGGTCCTGCGACAGACCAAGCCACCAGAGTGGCGGAAACCAGTCGAAACGAGAGCGAAGCTGGGCTGTCAGGCCAAACAGGAGACTGTGAAAGCCTGATGGAAGAGACATCTGAAGCGAAAGCCGGATGCGGGAAATCCGCACGTCCGGTTTGACGAGGGGGAGGGCGGCAGCAACAATGCTGTCCCCTCTCTACTCTACCGCCGCCCCACGGGGCCAGCCTGCGACTGGCTGTCTCGCTCCGCTCGGCTGTCATTGGCTTTGAACATGAAGAAGATGTCCGGCGGGTCATGCAAGTGCTACCGCAGCGGTTTAAACGCTACGGTCTAACCTTGCACCCCGAAAAGAGCCGGCTGGTGGAGTTCAAACCGCCCACGCCGGAGACCCGGAAACGCAAGGAAGTCAACAACGACCAAGAACCACCCACCCACGGCCCGGAGAGAGAACCCCGAAGAGTTTTGATTTTTTGGGGTTTACCCATCACTGGGGGCCACACCCGCAAAGGGAGACCTATCGTCAAACGCAGCACCGCGAGTATCGGATGACCCGAGCGCTAAAGAAGCTGCGTGACTGGATGCGCCACCACCGGCATGATCCGGTGAAGGAGCAATGGCGCATGCTGATGAGCAAAGTGAGAGGCCACGCCGCGTATTACGGCATCCCCGGCAACAGCCGAGGGATCGGAGGCTTCAGCCATCAGGCCCAGAACGAATGGTTTAAATGGCTCAACCGGCGAGGCGGCCAGAAGGCGCTGACGTGGGCGAGGTATGGAGAATGGTTGAAAGGAATCTTCCGCTGGCCAACCCCGACAATCCGTCCTCGATCACGAGTCGCGTAGCGAACCCTCCACCGGAAGAACCGGATGCGGTAGTCCCGCACGTCCGGGTCTGTGAGGGAGCCAGCGCGCAAGCGCTGGCTCTACTCGGCTTGTGCAACTGGCTAACAAATTTTTCGTGATCATGGCGTGGGGAGGATTGTCCGCTCATGTATCAATATGGATACTATTTCTGAAATGCTGTTTGCTCTGGCAACATCTCCAGAAACCAGTTTTGCGTCTCGAGCCGTGAACTCGTCTATCAACCCATTGGAAGAGTTGGTCGCTTTCATAGACTTGCACCCCCAGTCCCGATCGTGCTGATGGGGAACTGGGCATTGGAAAACGAATTCTCGCTCATGGCATGGCGGCGGTACCGCTTCTGGCATTGGGCTGCATGTCGTTCGTGCCTTCAAGACAAAAAGTAGAATAAGGCCACTTCTTGGCCTCTCACCCGTGCGTGCGGTGCACTTCGAGTTCGACCTGAAGCGCTGAGGTGACGCCGGGCGGGCCGTCGAAGCGGCCGGTGATGGGGGCGGCGTCCTGGTAATCGCGACCGGTGGCGATTTTGATGAGGCGCTCGGCGGCGAGGATGTTGTTGGTGGGATCGAGGCCGTACCAGCCTCTGCCGGGGATGTGAACCTCACACCAGGCATGCGATGCCTGTGCTCCGCGCAGGTGGGAATCGGGGCCATTGTAGAGATAGCCGCTGACATACCGCGCTGGGATGCCGAGGGAGCGGCAGATGCCGATCATGACGTGGGCAAAGTCCTGGCAGACACCACGTTTCATGGCCATGACCTCGTTCATGTGCGTGGAGACGGTGGTGGTGTTGGGCGCGTAGGTCCAGTCACGGAAAATGTGCTGCATGACGGCCTCGGCGGTGGCGAAGACATCATCCCCGTCGTTGCGGATGTCGAGACCGAGCCGCCAGACCTCGGGGGTGTTTTCCACGTAGCGGCTGTCCCCGAGAAAGAGCTGCACCATGTCATCGGAGTTCGCTTTGAGGGCGGCAAAGCTGACGCCGTGCGGTTTGCCGTCCTGATAGGGGCTGGTGGTGTTGATCGTGGACTGTGCCTCGATGGTCAGGTGGGAATGCGGTTCCGGCAGGTCGAAGTAGTGAACGTAGTTGAGCCAGTTGTCGCGGAAGTGCTGCAGCCGCACGGGCGGATTGACGTTCAACAGAAAAAACTCCAGCCGTGACTTGTCGTCGGTGACGGGGCGCAGCCGCAACTCATTGTGGCTGTAGCGCACCGGCGTACGGTACACATAGCGCGTGCGGTGGAAGACTCGGAAGCGCATGGGGTGCCAAACAACCGCCGTGGTGACTACTACTGCTGCTGTTGTTGTTGCGCGGCTTCTTCCTGGTCCGTGTGGTAGGCACCCAGGGCCGGGGTCATGACATTTTCTGGCTCTTCCTCCTCGGGCAGTTCATTGGCATGCAGCACAAACGTCCTGAAAATCGAGTCACCGATCTGGTTCAGCCGCGTCTGTAGGTCGTCAATGAAGTCATGCAGGCCGGTGGCGAGGACTTCTTCGACGGTCGTGTAGGCTAGGTCGGCACGGAGACGACCGGCATGGCGCACCGGCTCGGGCATTTGCGCGCCAACTCCCGTGCCGCAGAGCGCCAAGAGGGCAGTGTGGACCTCTGCAATGCAGGAAGCGACGGAGCGCGGCAAGGTTTCGTCGAGCAGGAGGTATTCGATGATCTTTCTGGGATCAGGCTTCCGATGATAGGCCTGGAAGGCATGCCGCGCGGAGCAGGAACGCAGCAGCGCGGCCCAGCGCAACGGGCGTGCCTCTTGATGCGGGGACATCTCCAGGGAGAGAGCAGAGCAGGTATCTAGCAGGCGGGACATTTTATCCGCACGTTCCAAACAGGTGCCGAGGCGCAGAAAGTGCCAGCTTTCACCACGCGGCGTGGTGGAGTCGGCGATGCCCTGGAACTCATACGAGCGGCTCAGCACGCGCTCGTAAAACAAGGCGCTCTGCGCGTGGTACATCGCCTGACTCTCGTCTGACTCGGCAAACAGGCGCAGGCCATTGAGGCATTCCCAGACATCGTTGGAAATCTGATCGCGCACGGTGCGCGCGTTTTCACGCGCGGCGCGGATGCAGTTGAGGATCGAGTTCGGATTGTCCGTCCGCAAGGCGAGGAACTCGGTCACATCTTTGCCTCTGACCTTGGCGTGCAACTTGTTGTACGCCTCCTCATCACCCGTGGTGGCGAGAATCGGCTGCCAGAACTGCGCCTCATCCACGCCTTCGGCCCCGGCGTCCAACAGGAGATCCTGCGTGGACAGCAGCAGGCGCGAGAAATTTTCCGCACGCTCGACGTAGCGTGCCATCCAGTAAATGCTATCTGCGACTCGGCTAAGCATGGCTTGTGATCAGGCGGCGGGTGGGGTGGCGGCGGGCATGTCGGGGCGGTCTTCCCAGAGCACCCAGGTGTCCTTGCTACCGCCGCCTTGGGAGGAGTTCACCACGAGCGAGCCCTTCTTCAGCGCCACCCGGGTCAGACCACCGGGGACGACACGCACGCGGTCGCCATAGAGGACGTAGGGCCGCAGGTCGATGTGGCGGCCTTCAAAGTGATCGTCCACAAAGACGGGATGGCGCGAGAGCTGCAGCACCGGCTGCGCGATGTAGTTGCGCGGGTTCGCCTTGATGCGCTCGGCGAAGTCAGCGCGTTCTTTGGCCGTGGAGCTCGGCCCCATGAGCATGCCGTAGCCACCGGACTCGTTCACAGCCTTCACCACGAGTTGTTCGAGGTTGTTGAGGATGTAGTCGCACTCTTTTGGATCAACGCCGAGGTAGGTCGTCACGTTCGGCAGGATGGGGTCCTGATCGAGGTAGTATTTGATCATCTTCGGCACGAGCGCGTACACCGCCTTGTCGTCGGCGACACCGGTGCCGATGGAGTTGGCCAGCGCGACATGGCCTTTGCGGTAGGCATTGATGATACCCGGCACGCCGAGCAGCGAGTCTTTACGGAAGACCTGCGGATCGAGGAAGTCGTCATCAATGCGGCGGTAGATGACGTGGACCTGCTCCAGCCCCTTCGTCGTGCGCATGAACACGCGGTCGTTGCGCATGATAAGGTCGCGGCCTTCGACGATCGGCACGCCCATCTGCTTCGCGAGGTAGCAGTGCTCAAAGTAAGCGCTGTTGTAGATGCCGGGGGTCAGCACCACGATCACGGGATCAATCACCGTCGGCGGGGCCAGATGCGCGAGCGTTTCACGCAGCATCGTGCCATACTCATCGACAGGGCGAACTGGCAACGAGTGCAGCAGGCCGGGGAAGGCGCGCTTCATCGCGTTGCGGTTCTCCAGCATGTAGGAGGCACCGGAGGGGCAGCGGCCATTGTCCTCCAGCACATAGTAGTCGCCCTTACCATCCCGCACGAGGTCAGTGCCGCAGATGTGGATGTAGATGCCGTGTGGCACCTTGATACCGCGAAATTCCGGCCGGTAATGCGAGGCGGAGAGCACCAGATCGGCAGGCACCACGCCATCGGCGATGATTTTCTGGCCGTGGTAGATGTCGTTGAGAAACAGGTTCAGCGCCGTGATGCGCTGAATGAGCCCGGCCTCCACCATCTCCCATTCACGCTGCGGAATGATGCGCGGCATGAGATCGAAGGGGAAAATGCGCTCAGTGCCCTTGTCGTCACCATACACGGTGAAGGTCACGCCCTGGCGCAGGAATGCCGCGTCCACCGTCCGCTGGAGGGCGGAATAGTCGTCGGGGCTGAGTGAGCCGATATTGCCGAGCATGGCTCCGTAGTGCGGACGTGTGGCACCCGGCCCGGCAAACACCTCATCGAAGAAGCTTTCTGGTTGGTAGCCGCGAAACAGTGACGACATAGTCTAATTCTGCTTAGCAGGGGATGTGCCAGAGTTCACGCAGCCTTGCAAATGATAGTATCATTCATCCATCCACCGGCTCCACATCCACCCCGACACCGACGGTGTGCTTGCCACCGCCGGTGATAATGCCACGCACGGGGCTCACGTCCGAGAAATCACGCCCGTGAGCGACGGTGATGTGATCCTCGGTGGTGAAGCAGTTGTTCGTGGGGTCGAAGTCCGTCCAGCCATAACCGGGGACGTAGCACGACACCCAGGCATGCGAGGCATCCACGCCGACTAGGCGCGGTTTGCCGGCTGGCGGCCGAGTACGCAAGTAACCACTCACATAGCGGGCCGGCAGCCGCATGGAACGCATGGTAGCGATGGCGAGATGCGCGAAGTCCTGGCACACACCGCGTTTGTTTTCGAGCACTTCGGTCAGCGGCGTGCTGATATTCGTCGCCTTCGGGTCAAAGGTGAATTCACGGTGGATGCGCGAGCAAAGATCGGCCACGGCCAGGAGCAGCGGTCGCCCCTTCGTGAAGCTGGGCAACGCAAACGCGCGCAGTGGCGGTTCATGCACGAGCAGCGGGCTGCGAAAGACGAATTCGCATGGATCGAGGAACTCGGCTGCCACCGGATCACGAAACAGCTCGGCCACCTCCTCCCATGGCGGCGTTTTAGGCGCCTCAGGACGCGACGCCGCGATCACGGAGACCAGGCTGCTTGAGATGATCTCAAAACGAGAGTGCCGCCGTTGAATCGAGAAACTGGCGACCTCATTGCCGTAGGCATCTGCGTGAAGGGTCAGGAGGTCCGGCTGTGGATCAAAATTGAGGCGAAAATCGAGGCATTTCTGCGTGACCGTTTCCAGCGGGCGCAGGCGTGCGGCGTGGTGCGAGATCCCCACCGGGGCGCTATACGCGTAGGTGGTGCGATGGGTGATGCGGTAGTTCATCGCGCAGGCGTGGTAGGTTCAGTGGTGGGAGGCAGATCACTGACGCTGATGACCGAGTGGGCGAAGTAGCTGGCCGTGACCGCGTCATTGAACTCCGGCATGGCGTCGATGAGATGGGCGAGCAAGGCCGCTACCTGCGACTGCGCCCACGCGCCGGATTCGACCCGCGCCAGCTCGGTGGGATCACATAGCTTCAAGCGCGTGCTGCATTCCAGTAATACGCGGCGTGCAGGCGGCAACACGGCCAGGTTTTTCTCGCGCGGCAGGAAACCGAACTGGCTCTCCATGCGCTCGAATTGAAAGGCTAACCCGCGCGGATTAAGTTCGTCGAGCATGAGTAGGTCATACACCGCGGCGAGCTGCGGCAGGAGGCTGTAGCGATTGCGAAAGGTGATGGTGCTGTCAGAGATTTCCAGGATGGCTTCCAGCAGGCTGGGATTCTCTGCGTCGTCACTGTGCAATCCGGCCAGCAGCAGCTCACTGATGTACAGCGTGCGCTCGATGCGATGTCCCATGTCGAGAAACATCCAGCCTTGAGCGCGGGTCATATTTTCCTTGGCCAGACCATGGAAAGAGGCCAGCTCAAGGATGATCCGCGTGAGCGCATTGAGCGCATCAGAGACAGGGGTGGCGCTTAAAGTTGCGTCATAGTTGTCCAACACATCTGAGAGCTGGCTGATCACGCGCCAGGTATCCACGGAGATACGATCACGCAGCAGCGTGCCGATGCGCTGAATGTGCTGCACGCTGGAGCGCACACTCGTGGCCTGCTCCGAATCGAAAATGGCCTCCAGAAGCCGCGTCTCGATCTGCTCCTGCTCCGCCACCAGCAGCTCGGCAGTGGGCACGTCCTCGATGACCTTGAGATTTTGCAGCGTGTACAGCAGCGGCAGCAGTAGCGGCGTCTCGCTCATGCCGCTTTCCGGTGAGCAACGCACCAGCGTGGCACGCAGCAGGCGTGCGGAGGACTCGGCTCGTTCGGCGTAGCGGCCCAGCCAGTAGAGATTGTGCGCCACGCGGCTGCTGAGATTGTGTCCCACGCGTCGCAGTTCCACCGGATGTCGCGTCGGAGACAGGAGCGTGACGTTTTCCACCGGCCCATCGCTGAGCACCCAGGTGTCCTTGCTACCACCGCCTTTTTGCATCGAAACGAGCGGCGAATCGGCCGTGGCCGCCACGCGGGTGAGTCCGCCCGGCATGACCATGTAACCGTCTGCCGTGGCCACCAGATACACGCGCACGCTGACCGGCTTATGCACGAACTTTCCATCCTCCCAAGTCGGCGCGGTGGAGAAATCGATCATCTCCTGCGCTGCCCAGCGGTCCGGCGCAAAACGCATGCGTTCAAGCAAGGCCGCACGTTCGGCGGCACTGAGCTGCCCGCCAAAATGTACTTCACGCCCGCGCAGACGAAAAGCGCTCTTAATGACCAGTTTGTCCATTCGCCGCTCCACATCCCGCAGCGGCTTTTCCTGTCCACACCACCAAGTGCCCACGGAGGGCATGAGCAGCTCCTGATTGAGCAGGCGGCGACACAGGCTGGGCAAAAAGGCCATCAAGGCGGGTGCCTCGGCCAGCCCCGAGCCCAGCGCATTCGCCAGCACCACATTGCCAGCACGCACCGCACCGACGAGCCCTGGAACGCCCAGAATTGAGTCATTGCGCAATTCCAGCGGATCACAGAAATCGTCATCGATCCGCCGCAGAATGACATCCACCGGCTCCAGGCCGCTGAGAGTCTTCAAAAACACCCGATCATCACGAATGGTGAGGTCCTCGCCCTCCACCAGCGAGTAGCCGAGATAACGCGCCAGATAGGCCTGCTCAAAATAGGTCTCGTTGTAAGGACCGGCCGTCAGCAGCACAACACGCGGCTCATCGGCGTGTCGCGGTGCGATTGCTGCGAGCGACTGCTGCAACTGCCGAAAATAACCCGCCAACCGCCGCACATGACCATCACGAAACACCTCGGGCAGCAGGCGGGAGGTGATCAGACGATTCTCCAGCGCGTAACCCGCCCCCGTGGGGATCTGCGTGCGGTCCGCCAGCACCCACCAACGGCCATCCGGCGAGCGCACCAGATCGGCACCGTACAGCATGAGCGGTTTACCATTCGGCACCGCGATGCTTTTGCACGGGCGCAGATAACCCGGCTGCGCCAGCACCATCGCGGCGGGCATCGCTCCTGCACGAATCAGTTTTTGCGGTCCGTAGCTGTCCACCAAGATCGCGTTCAGCAGCGTCGCCCGTTGTATCAACGCCTTCTCGATTCCCTGCCATTCCTGCGGCGAAATCACCAGTGGCACTGGGTCCATCCGCCACGGCGTGTCCAGCCGCTGCTCGCCATCATACAGGTTAAACGTCACCCCACGTTCATTCAGCAGCCGCCGCCCAGTGTCGGACAGACGCTTGATCCCTGCGACATCACGCCGCTTCAAATCAGCCATGAGCGGTTCATAATGCGGACGAGTCAGGCTTTTCGCATCGAGCAATTCATCATAATGACGAGAGGCTGCGGGTGGTGCCGCCGCAGGCGTGGCGACAGCGGCAGGGATGCTGGAACTTTGAGATTGGGAGATCAATACCGGAACAGTTGGAATTGCGAATGCAAACGCGCCGAGTGTACGAGCCGTTTGCCTCTACGCATCTCGTTTTTTTGCGTTCAACTCAATCGTAAATCCAGCGTGAAGGGGAACTCGGGATTCGGCACTGCTGGCGCGGCTTTCATCTTCCCTGGCGTGTGGCCGTGGCGGAAGAAGCGGGAGTAGCGGCGGCTTTCGGCCTCATAGGCGTTCACCGGGAACGTTTCGTGGCTGAGGCCGCCGGGATGCGCGACGTGATACTTGCAGCCGCCTAGCGAACGCTGGTTCCACTGATCGACGAGGTCAATCGTGAGCGGTGAATGGACGCCGACGGTTGGATGGAGGCAGTTGGGCGGCTGCCAGGCACGGTAGCGAACGCCGGCGACGTATTCGCCATTCGTGCCAGTCGAATGCATCGGCACGGTGCGGCCGTTGCAGGTGATGGCGTAACGTCCTTCGGTAAGGCCTCGCGCCTTGATTTGAATGCGTTCGAGCGAGGAATCGACGAAACGCACCGCACCACCGGCACCGTTGTCTTCGCCAAGCACATGCCAAGGCTCCAGCGCTTGGCGGATTTCGACGTTCACGTTGCGCGAAGACCAGTCGCCGCTGAGCGGATAGCGGAACTCGTAATGCGGTGCAAACCACTCGGGCTTCAGCTCATATCCGGCCTGCCGTGTGTCATAGCAGATGTCTTCGATGTCGCTCCAGGCAAAGTGCGGCAGCATCCAGCGGTCGTGGATGTCCGTGCCCCAGCGCACCAGCGGTGCCTCATACGGCTCCTTCCAGAAACGGGCGATGAGCGTGCGCAGCATCAGTGCCTGCGCGAGACTCATGTGCGGATGCGGTGGCATTTCAAACCCGCGCATTTCCAGCAGACCGAGGCGACCCGTGCTGCTGTCGGGCGAATAGAGTTTGTCGATGCAGAACTCGGCGCGGTGCGTGTTGCCGCTGGAGTCGATGAACAGGTTGCGATACAAGCGGTCCACCAACCACGGCGTCACCTGACCGGCGGCAGACGCGGCTTTGAAGGCCACTTCGAGTTCGTAGAGCGAATCGTTGCGTGCTTCGTCGATACGCGGACTCTGGCTCGTCGGGCCGATGAACATGCCGCTGAACATAAATGAGAGGGAAGGATGATTCTGCCAGTAGCTCGTCAGGCTGCGCAGCAGATCGGGACGGCGTAGGAAAGGGCTGTCCTTGGGCGTTTCCGCGCCCATGACGATGTGATTGCCACCGCCGGTGCCGGTGTGGCGGCCATCGACCATGAATTTCTCCGTGCCGAGGCGGGTCAGCCGCGCTTCATCATAGAGCGTCTCAGTGATGTTCACCATTTCGTCCCAGTTCTTGGCGGGATGCACATTGACTTCGATCACGCCCGGATCAGGGGTGACTTTGAGCACATGCAAACGCGGGTCAAAGGGCGGCGGATAGCCTTCGATCACGACGGGCTGATCCAGCGCGAGCGCCACATCCTCCACGGCACCGAGCGCGGAGAGATATTCCTCCAGCGTCTTCGTCGGCGGCATGAAGATGAACAGCTTGCCCTCACGCGGCTGCACGCAGAGCGCCGTGCGCACGACTTTGTCGGCGGATTGCCCAAACGCAGGCGGTTGGGCGGCAGGATCAATGTCCTGTGGCTGCTCTTCTCCGATCAGATCTTCCAAACCGAGCGGGCCACGGCGTTGCGCGAGTTTTTTCCAAAACGAGGGCGGCACACCGGCGATGCCACGCACAAACTGCTGCCGTGCGGGCAGCGGATCGCGATCCTCCATCGGGTCCTGCTCGTGATGATACGGATAGTCGGTGGTCTTCACCCATGGCTGCGAATCGAGCGGCAGACGCAGTCCGATCGGCGAATCTCCTGGCACGAGGTAACAACGCTCGGCACGCAGGAACCACGGGCCGGTTTCCCAGCCGTTTCCCACCGGTTTAAGCGGCAGCACATGGCCGATGATTTTATCGAGTCCTTGCTCAAACACCTTGGCGAGTCGTGTGCGCTCTTCCTTGTCTTTAAGGTTCGATTTGAGCGGATCAACGTTCACCGGCAGCTTCCGCTCACGCCAAAGGTAGTAGAACGCATCTTCATACGTCGGCATGATCCATTCACTGCTGCAGCCGAGGCGTTCGGCCAGCGCGTGGATGAACCGCGCGGAGTGGACCTCATTCGCGCCGTAATTCTCCTGCATGTCGGCATACAGATGGGGATGCGCCCACAACGGCTGGCCGTCCTTGCGCCAATGGCAACCATAGGACCAGCGTGGGAGTTGCTCGCCGGGATACCATTTGCCCTGGCCGTAGTGTAGAAACGCCCCAGGGGCGAAGCGGTCTCTCAGGCGCTTGAGCAGTTCGTCCGAAAGCCGGGCCTTCATCGGCCCCACGGCGGTCGTGTTCCACTCGTCGCCCTCGGCATCGTCGATGGATACGAACGTCGGTTCGCCGCCCATGGTGAGGCGAACGTCGTTGGCTTCGAGGTCCTTGTCCAAAGCATGGCCCAGTGCCGCGATCTCCGCCCACTGCTCCTCGGTGTAGGGCTTGGTAACGCGGGGCGATTCGAAGATGCGATCGACCTTCATCTCGAACTCGAACTTCGTCTCGCAAGCTTCCGCTCCACCACTGATCGGCGCGGCACTGCCCGGATCAGGCGTTGCCGCCAGCGTGATGTGGCCTTCACCGGCAAACAGACCCGAGGTCGGATCAAGTCCGACCCAGCCTGCGCCTGGCAGATAGACCTCGCACCAGGCATGCAGGTCGGTGAAATCCACTTCGGTGCCGCTCGGGCCGTCGAGCGACTTCACGTCTGGCTTCAACTGGATCAGATAACCGCTGACAAAACGTGCGGCGATGCCGAGGCGACGCATCAGTTGCACCATGAGCCACGACGTGTCACGGCACGAGCCGGTGAGATTCGTCAGCGTTTCTTCCGGGGTCTGCACCCCCGGCTCCATGCGGACGGTGTAGCCAATGTCCTTCCACAGACGCTGATTGATCGTCACGAGTGCGGTGATCGTGCGCGGTGGCCAGGGGGCCAAGGCGAGCAGTTCGCTCTCTAGGCGCGTGCAGTAGTCCGTGACAATCGGTGTGAGCGCCGTGCATTGCAGAAACGGGGCCAGTTCATGGTCCAGAGCGGCATCGTAATCGAAGGGGAAATGCTCACCTTCAGGCTCCAGAAAAAAGTCGAACGGGTTGAACACCGCCATCTCCGCCACCACATCCACCTCAATGCTGAATTCCGTTGTTTTCTCCGGAAAAACGAGCCGCGCGAGGCTGTTCGACTGCGGGTCCTGCTGCCAGTTCAGGAAATGATTTTCCGGGGTGACTTTGAGCGAATAGCTCAGGATGCGCGTGCGTGAATGCGGGGCCGGGCGCAGCCGCACGATCTGCGGACCCAGCTCAATGGGGCGCTCATACTCGTAGCTCGTGCGGTGGTGGAGGGCGACGTGGATGGACATGGGGTTGGCAGCCAGAGCAGCGGCCGATCATCCCCAAATAAGCAACTTCACGGCCAATGTTGGTTTTTCCGGGTGGGAAAAGTGTGCTCCCGCCTTGCCTCACCCCGATTTCGCGAGACTATGCCGCGCCTTTTCCCCAACCACCGCCATGTCCAAGAAATCCCCTGCCCCATCCACGATTCGTCCCATCAAGAAACTGATGGTCGCGAACCGTTCTGAAATCGCCATCCGCGTCATGCGTGCGGCCACGGAGCTGGGACTCAAAACGGTCGGCATTTATGCGCAGGAAGACCGCTTCTGCCCGCACCGCTTCAAGGCGGACGAGGCGTATGAGCTGAACAAGGCCAAAGGCCCGCTCGGTGCCTACCTGGACATCGAGGGCATCGTGGCGCTGGCGAAGGAGAAGGGCGTGGATGCGATCCATCCCGGCTACGGCTTCCTCAGCGAGAATCCGCAATTCGCCAAGGCCTGTGACAAGGCGGGCATCATCTTCATCGGCCCCGAGGCGAAAATCCTCGATATGATGGGCGACAAGACCGCCGCTCGCAACATCGCCCGCAAGCTGCGCGTGCCGATCCTCGAAGGCACCGACGAGCCGGTGAGCAGTCGCAAAGAAGCGATGACCATCGCGAAGAAAATCGGCTTTCCGCTGATCATCAAGGCGGCCTTCGGCGGCGGCGGACGCGGCATGCGCGTGGTGCGTGAGGCGAAAGATCTCGAAAAACTGCTCGAAGAGGCGCAGACCGAGGCCGAGCGCTCGTTCGGTAACGGCGCGGTGTTTTTGGAGCGCTTCGTCGGCAAGGCCAAGCACATCGAGGTGCAGATCCTCGCCGACAAACACGGCACCGTGCTGCATTTGCATGAGCGTGATTGCTCCGTGCAACGCCGCCACCAGAAAGTCATCGAGCAGGCACCGAGCTACGGCGTGAAGCAGGAGATCATTGATGCCCTCTGCGATGCCGCCGTGAAACTGGCGCGGGAAGTGAACTACACCCACGCCGGTACGGTCGAGTTCCTCGTCGATCACGAATCCGGCGAGTGGTTCTTTATTGAGATGAATCCCCGCATCCAGGTGGAGCACACCGTGACGGAAGAGATCACCAGCATCGACATCGTGCGCAGCCAGATCCTCATCGCGCAAGGTTACAAGATGCACGACGAACCGCTCGGCCTGCCGGTGCAGGAGAAGATCGAAAAAACCGGGTTTGCCATCCAGTGCCGCATCACCACCGAGGACCCAGAGAACGCCTTCACGCCCGATTTTGGCAAAATTTTAAACTACCGCAGCCCCGGCGGCTTCGGCGTGCGGCTGGATGGTGCCCTGGGCGCGAACAATGCCGTCATCACGCCTTATTATGACTCGATGCTGGTGAAGATGACCGTCTTTGCCCGCACCTACCAGCAGGCGCTCGACCGCATGGACCGCGGCCTGCGTGAGTTCCGCATCCGTGGGGTGAAGACGAACATTCCCTTCCTCATGAACGTCGTGCATCACGAGGACTTCAAGACCGGCCAGGCCACCACGCGCTTCATTGACAACAATCCGCAACTCCTACAGTTCGCGCCGCGCAAGGACCGCGCCACCAAGCTGCTGAACTACCTCGCCGACACCATCGTGAACGGCAATCCGCATGCGAAGGGACACCAGCCCAACAAGACCTTCCTCGCACCGCCGCTGCCGCAGTCTGATTACCGCATCGCGCCGGCCAAAGGCACCAAACAGCTCCTCACCGAGATGGGGCCGGAGAAATTCTGCAAGGACTGGATCGCGAAACAGAAACGCCTGCTCATCACCGACACCACCATGCGCGACGCGCATCAGTCGCTGCTCGCCACCCGCATGCGCACCTTCGACATGCTCGCCGTGGCGGACGCCGTCGCCCGCCGCACGCCGAACCTGTTCTCCCTTGAAATGTGGGGCGGCGCGACCTTTGACGTGTCCATGCGCTTCCTGCGTGAGGATCCCTGGGAACGCCTGCGCACCATCCGCGCCAAGGTGCCGAACATCCTCCTACAGATGCTCTTTCGTGGCTCCAACGCCGTCGGTTACAGCAACTACCCCGACAACGTCGTCAAAGGCTTCGTCAAACACGCCGCCGCCAACGGCATGGACATCTTCCGCATCTTTGACTCGCTCAATTACCTGCCAAACCTGACCGCCGCGATGGATGCCGTTCGCTCGGACACCTCCTCCATCTGTGAAGGCACGCTCTGCTACACCGGCGACATCCTTGATCCGAAGCGCGACAAGTACGACCTGCAATACTACGTCCGCCTCGCCAAGGAACTCGAAAAGATGGGCGCACACATGCTCTGCATCAAAGACATGGCCGGACTGGTCCGCCCCTTTGCTGCCAAGAAGCTCGTCAAAGCGCTCAAAGATGAAGTCGGCATCCCGATCCACTTCCACACCCATGACACCAGCGGCGTCAACGCCTCCAGCATCATCGAGGCCTCCGTGGCTGGCGTTGATGTGGTCGATGCCGCCATCGGCTCCATGTCCGGCGGCACCTCGCAGCCGAACATGAACTCCATCGTCGCCGCCATGCAGAACACGCCACGCGACACGCAGCTCGATGTCGCGGCGCTACAGGAGTTCAGCGACTACTGGGCCGCCGTCCGCACTTATTATAAACCCTTCGACACCTCCGAGCCTTACGGCACCGCCGAGGTCTATCTCCACGAGATGCCCGGCGGCCAGTATACCAACCTCAAGGAGCAGGCCGCCGGTATGGGCATGGCCGCCCGCTGGCCGGAGATCGCGCATGCGTATGCGGAAGTGAACCAACTCTGCGGCGACATCGTCAAGGTTACGCCTTCAAGCAAAGTCGTCGGCGATCTCGCCATCGAATGCGTCGCCCGTGGCGTCAACCCCGCCGACATCATCAATCTGCAAGGCACCAAGTGGAGCAAGGACGTCACCAGCATGTTCGAAGGCTGGCTCGGCGAGCCCTTCTACGGCATGGAGCCGAAGAAAGCCGCTGACTCACGCAAAAAATGGAACGCCCTCGCAGACGCCATCGTCGGCAAAGGCGGCAAGCGCATCAAAGGCCGCCCCGGCACCCACGCCGCCAAGATCAAGCTCGACGACGTGCGCGCCGAACTCGAAGGCAAGCTCAAGAAAAAGCCCAGTGAAGACGACGTCTGGAGCTACCTCATGTATCCCGATGTCTTCCTGAAGTTCGCCGACTTCCGCAAAACCTACGGCGATGTCTCCGCCCTGCCCACGCCCGCCTATTACTACGGCCTGCAGGACAAGGAAGAGATCCATGTCAGCCTCGAAGAAGGCAAAACCCTCTTCGTCCGCCTCCTCAACATGACCGAGGCCGATCAAAACGGCCAGCAGACCGCCATCTTCGAGCTCAACGGCTACCCCCGCCACACCACCGTCACCAACAAGGCCCTCTCCAAAAACGCCGTCACCAAAACCAAGGCCGATCCCGCCGATCCGACCCAAGTCGGTGCCCCCATGCCCGGCATGGTCGCCAGCATCGCCGTCACCATCGGTCAGAAGGTCAAAGAAGGCGAAACCCTCCTCACCCTAGAGGCCATGAAGATGTTCGCCGCCGTCGCCTCCCACATCTCCGGCACCGTCAAAGAAATCTCCACCAAGGTCGGCGAGAGTGTGGAGAGCAAGGATCTGATGGTGAGGCTGGTGAAGTAGCGTGACAGACAATGCCTGCCCGACGCCCATCCTCCAAACCTCTGACAATGCCGCTGCGCTTTCCAGTGGTGAAGGATGGGCAGACCGTTGAGGCATTGATGAGTTTCGCCACCGATCTCGATATTCGTGCCGTGAAACGGTGGAAAGTGTCCGCAAAACTCAGCGGCAAGCCTGTTATGCGAAGCCGTGCTGCAGATGCCTGCGAGTTTGCCCAACTCGCGGCAAAACGCTGGCGGCACTACCGGGATAGCAAAACTTTTGCCACCAGTCTGAGCCACCTAAAGCGTCTGATCTCTTCAAACCCCCAGGGGGAATACTGCTTCCATCTCAAAGTCACTGCGGATTGGTTCCAGGGCATTCTCGGTGCTGCAATGGTCCGCCGCACATGGTGCCACCACCTGATGATCGACTTCCTGTTCGTCCATCCCAGCATCTGCGGTCAGCTCACCAACGTGAAAGCGGTGGGGCTGCAAATGCTCCAGTCTGCTTGCCTGCTGGCTCAAGAACTGGATTGCAAACGCGTCTGGGGCGAGGCCACCCTTGATTCGGCTCCATTCTACGAACGCCAACTTCGCAGGCCGGTAGAAGACTTGTTTGCCATCGAAAAGCACGAGATTCGCGAGTTTGCAGCCCGCGTGGACAATCCCGCAGCGAAGGCTTGAACAAACAAGCCTTCAAACTAGATTCCAAACATGATGAAGCCCCTAGCCCAAATGACCCAGGCGGAGAAAAGCCGCCTCACGAAGCACATGCAGATGCTCGTCGAACTCGAAGGCGACTTCCCAGGGGTTCTCGGCAACAAAAACAGCTTCTTCATCGCCAAGCCGGCGCCACGTCGCCGCCGCAAGACTGCCAAGCGGCCCAAAGCGGCAGCTTGAAACTCATCCACAAACTCTTGGCATGCCAAAATCCGCCTTCGACGCCGTGGCCGAAAGCCGCAAGTGGAAGCAGGCCGTCGCTGATGCCACCGCAGGCATGAGCATCGCTGAGCGTATGGCTTGGTTCCGCAGCCAGTCCAGCGTCCCCGCCATCCGCATTCACGCCAAGGCACCGCGCCGCTCCAAAATTCTGGCATGAATTCACTCCCGTTGAAGCCATGAAAATGTTCGCCGCCGTTTCGTCACCCATCTCTGGCACCGTGAAGGAAATCTGCGTCCAGATCAGCGAAAGCGTCGAGAGCAAGGATTTGATGGTGAGGTTCGCGAAGTGAGAGCCCAAGTGGTCAGCTTGGGCACATAATTACTCTTGCATGCTCAAATGGTGTCCAGCAACTAAGATAGAAATTCGGTTTTCCGGGCCAATTCTACTTCTAGGCAGGCGTTGTCTTTGCCGTCGTTCTTGAGCTGCTTTTGAATTTCATCGTTCACACGATAAAGCCATTGTTCCATAACGTGTTTTCTCAACTCGCTGAAGAACCCAGAGCTAAGGCAGCAAAGCACTATCACGATAAGCAATCCATCAGGCCTCCATTCACTATCACTTGCTGATGTCAGTCGTGCCGCAAAAGACCCTAATGCAACCGCCCATGCGGTGCAGTATTGCAAATGAACGTAGTCTCCCCAGTCGGTCACATGGCTATGAATATCTTTGCTTCCCGAAAGATAGAGCCAGCGACGCCACATTGACCTGAAAATCTCTTCTGGCACCGCATATGATCGAAACCATTTCCACCAGTTATTGCGTCGCTTCCAAACCTCTTGTCTTAACAGTTCAATCAATGGGTTGGCGCAAGCCCGATGGAGCGAGTAAATCAGGATGCCGAAAAGAAGAGCCAGTGCCAATACGACAAAGTAGGCCTGATTAATTTGCCGAAGTTGTTCAACAGACGCCACCGCAAAAAGTCATTTGGCGATTTGCGGAGTTAGGCGAGGTGGGCTTGGCCCTTGGCGGGGAGGCTATGGATGTTGGCGGTGGCCCGGATTGTTCGGTGGATGCTGCACAGCACCACCT
>Ga0209702_10004647_pt1 | contig 19671 bp, 26 predicted proteins | sample FRY01_FD_187210 | JGI IMG/M metagenome (GOLD analysis project Ga0209702, IMG submission 187210) | Freshwater microbial communities from Lake Fryxell liftoff mats and glacier meltwater in Antarctica - FRY-01 (SPAdes) (version 2) | ecosystem: Environmental > Aquatic > Freshwater > Ice > Glacier...
CGGAGATTTCTTAACAGGTAGTGGTAACCCAAGAGAAGGAACAAACAAGAATTTTCACCCAACTGTAAAACCCACCTCCCTCATGCAATACCTAGTAAGACTTGTCACACCAACAGGGGGAACAGTCCTTGACCCTTTTATGGGAAGTGGCTCTACTGGGAAAGCCTGTAAGCTAGAATGATTTTGATTTATAGGTATAGAGAGAGAGGAGGAATATGTAAGGATAGCACAAGCAAGAATAGATTGATGTGATATTGAAGTCGAAGAACAAACTTTATTTAACTAATAAACAACATGATAGGAAAAGAACTACAAGAAAGAATGAAAGCAGGATCATGAATAGCACTAGCAAAACATCTATGAGTAGAATATGCCGCTATAAGCAAACGATATATAAATGGAAAGATACCAAGACGACATAGAAGAAAGCTAGTAGAGTTTTTTGAATGATATGCTGACGATAATATGGATTTTTGCGATAAATTACTAAAAAACGACAAAAATGTCAAGTAAATTGTGATATTAGAATAAGGTACTTACCTACACTTTAGTATATAAAGTATAAGAAAGTATAAAAATGTCTTGCTTTATGGAAAATAATCCGTATACTGTCACAGTTAAGTTGAGATAGAGAATGGGTAAGCGATTGATCCTGATACAATCCCAAAACCCACATCAGTATATACGCATTCTCTAGACCTCCACCATTTACAAAGCAAACTCTTTATTACTTTATAACTTATTATGTATACAGCTACTAAAACACAGATTATCAAGTTTCTTTGTGACACAGCTTGACTATGCCAATGAGATTTCTTTGGTATGAAAGCATCACAAATACTAAAAGAATATGACACAACACACGAAGAAGTGTTGCACCACATAGGATAGTACGGCTTTTTTGACCTCCACCATTTACTAATAACCACCTGCTATGAAAAACAACACACCAGAAACATTTAAGTTATGGAAACAACTAGAGGAACTAGAAACCTATTATAACAAAGACAAGAAGATACACGAAAAACCATTTGGATCAGCTATAAGAACTTTGATGCAAAGACTACATCACAAACTGATGGATTACAAAGCACCAGTAGAGGAATGAGTATTTTTAGATGGTAACTGATAGATATGAAAAAAGAACTAATCGTATGTTATGAAAGAAACTATTATAAAATGGAAAAAGTGGCAGTTGAAAGCAAAAAAGATATAATACATGTATCTGAAGATCAATATTGAACAACGCTTTGATTTATAATACTTTTTACTATTATTGGAATTGCTATTTGAACTGTGGCATGTTAAACTTTTTAGATGGTAACTAATAATCCATGACTATAAAGGAGATAGTGTATGAAGTATTGCTTACTAATGTAGCTAGTAGAGATAACGATCCATTATTATATGTATTGGTAGCAGACCAACTAGAACTAAACAAGCTACCACCTTATGCTCTATTGACTGCGTTACCATATCAGACGATTAGAGCTACAAGACAAAACATCCAAATGAAGAATCCACATCTAAGAGGAGAGTTCTATGAGGATAGACAAAAGCATTGATGAACATTAAAGAAAAAATACAGTCCTACATACCTTGATAAGTTGCAATTATGGCGACAATCGGTATAATAAACACCTTGCTACATACAGTATATAGTATACAGTATATAGTAGTCCATACAAATGGTATAGCGTAAACAATCGCCACTCTTTAAGTCTTATAATTCTTATGAAAAAGCACATCGTAAAAGTATTCGCATCAGTAGTTATTATTATTTGATTAGTTGTATGAGCGTTTAATTTGTTTGGAGAATCCCAAAACCCAAGACAACTAGCAGCCCAAGAAGCAGCACAGTATCTTCAGGAGAGATTGGAACTTATAGGAACAATAAACGATCATAAAGAAGCTATAGAACAACTGAAAGTAAGAGAAACAGAACTAATGTGATTAGAAAACGAAGCTAAGAAAAGAAGTATAGACACGGCAAGTGGGTATAACTACCTTAAAACATCTTTCTAACATCTCCAACTGCTCCGATGAGTATAAAAGCTAGGAGTGTATCAGCAGGGTATATAGCACCAAGAAAAGGTATAAACGATGACCAGCTTATGAATAGGATATGCAAATACGGTACTATCCATTGAGTAACTAGTCCACTATGTAACGATTGGGATTTGTTTAGAGAACTAAAAGCAATAAGCGAATATGTATGAGTAGACTTTGGATTACTGGTATGAATAACATATGCAGAAAGCCATGTAGGTACTAACTTTGCACCATCGCAAGAATGTTGATTATCTAACAACCGAGCAGGTATAAAGTGGGATAGTGATTGAAACAGACAGTACAGAAAAGGTTGTCGGCTACATCAGTTTGATACAGTCCAAGCATTCCGAACAAGTTTTGCCAAGTCTATTAAGAAAGGGTATTACGACAAAGAGTGTAAAACAGCTGAATGTATAACAAAACGATGGGTAAGATGAGATGGTAAATCAGACTGAAAGCAAGGTTGGATCAACAGAGTGAACTTATTTATATTTGAATAACATTTTATCACTTTATAAAACATATGGAAGATTTGATTTACAGTTTGATTGGTATAGCTATGTTTGTATGACAAGTATGGGCTATTGTTGTATTCTTTGGTGGGAAACTACCAGAAAGCAAATGAGTTCGCATCTATATTGCGATCAGTTTGATAGTGATGTTCCTAGCAGTCATTGGAGCGACTATGTAATAGACCCGTCTGGCAGGAACGATACACCTGCCTTTATACACATACAGATAGGTTAGTAGTTATCCTATCTGTAGCTGTATAAACCTTTATATCATAATAACTAAGATCACAGAACCTACAAACAAAGCAAGCCCAATGTCTCCGATACTAAAAGAGATGGCTGATTATTTCCTAGAGATAGATGCCACAGAAGAACAAGGCGATACACCAAGATCATACTACATAGACTATAGTGATGAGGATGTTATGAATGCAGTCCAGATATTCGCTTCTGTATTATGAACAAGATACAACAAGAGCTGAGAGAGTAGTGAAGCTAAAGCCCATATATTCTGACATACTATACATAAGTTTGTACTCCACCACACAGGGATAAACACAAAGAAGTTTTATAACAATGACACCTAGTATCTTTAACCATTAATCTACACACCTATGAAACGACCACAAATTGCTGTTATAGTGTTGTTTGCTTGTTCTATTGTTTTACATTGAATAAAGCATTGAGAAAATAAAGGAGAGTATAATATATGATGATCTATAATAGAAGTTTGAATACGAATATTTGTATTGTATAGCTGATGATTTTTTAATCTTACAGACTAGACACAAAGAAAGCATCCTAAGGATTACTGAGGATGTATAAGTTTTAACATTACACACCACCTATGAAGAAAACCTTACAAGAGAAAGTTGATGACCTAAAATCTATATGACGAGACCCTATGAATTATAGGTCGTATAAATTAGGTAGCCCTGCTATAGTTATAACAGACTGAATTGTATATGCTGAAATATCTCCAGAGCAAGAAAGGTTTGGAGATTACTCAGAAGCTGAGATAGATGATATACATTGACAGTTTGACTTTAGAGAAAGAGATTTAACCCTTAATAGATAGAGTAGTATGTATAAACACATTGGCTTGCAATCAATTACTAAATAACTATACTATCTATAACTTTTATATCTTATTATTATTATGGTAGATAAACTAACCGAAGCAGAAGAAATAAGATTAGCAAGGTACTCAGAACTAAAAACATTGGAACAATTTAAGATGATGGATAAAGTAGAGATAACTGGAGGATTTTATGAATGACAGAAAGGTATTATATTTGCTGAAAGAGATTTTGTAAGAGATCCATCAGAAGATACTAACAGCACATACCAAGAATGAGTATGTATATCATACGAAGTAGTTATACAAGACAATGAAGAAAAAACTATAGACAGAAGAGAAGTAGAATCAAGATATATAAAGTTTATTTAAAGTCTAACTAAAATTTATCAATAACCACCTGCTAATGAATATACTATCATGACTAACAGGGAAAGCACCAGCACATCTAAAGGGTAAAGCAAAGGAACGCTGGGAAAGAAAACGAGATGCAGAACACACAGCAAGGAACACTTGATGCTGATGATGTATGCAATACTGATTACTATGATTTATAATGGTTATATGAATTATAGTGTTTATATCTATGATCTGATAATATGAAAACACGCAATGACGCAATGAAGAATAAAGCAAAGATAGTAAAGGAAGTATTGAAGAACCCACTAGCTAGTCAAAGAGATATTGCTGCAGCTACTGGACTATGAAAATCTACAGTACAAGAACATATCAAAGAACTACCAAAGTCGGTTAAAGATGGGCGTATAGAATGAATATGTGATACAGATATGGAGAATGTTGTGTTATGACAAAACATACTACAGAAGAGGTTACAAGAAGAACCTGATAAGCTGAAGACAGTCGAGATAGTGGCTATAATAGCAGAGTGAACAAAAAGATATACTATATTCAGATGAGAAGCTACGGACGAACAATGATGACTAAAAGATCCAATAAGCGTAAATATAATAGTATGAACAGACCAACATATTGACAGTTAGAAAAAAAAGTTATTGCTTTTGGATATGGATAGTGAGCTATTCGCTGTATGAATGTATTAGATTTCATTTTATAATAGTTGTATATGTCAAGTATTGATATAAAAGCAACTGGTGTGTTTGTTAAGAACTGGAACTCTGATAAAAAGATCATAGTGAACAGAGGATGAACTCGTAGCAGTAAAACATATAGTCTATTACAGATGGCTTTTGTTTGGTTGATAACATGAAAGATAGACAACGAAAGATATTTTGATAGTGGGATATTATCTGTTGTGCGTAAGTATTCGTCGACATTAAACTCAACAGTTATAAGGGATTGGGAAGATATTGTATCTGCTAATGGATATGATTTTTTGTTATCAGAAAAACATAGAAATAAATCTGATAAGACATATAAACACAAAGGAAGGATGGTGGAGTTTATGGGAGCAGATGATGAGCAGAAGATAAGATGACGCAAGAGAGATATATTATATTGTAATGAAGCTAATGAGCTTACATACGAGCAAGAGTTTTTTCAGTTGATGATAAGAACAGCATATAAGGTATTCATCGATTTCAATCCTGATAACGAGAGTATATGGATCAACACACAACTAGAACAAAAAAGGGCTATTGATAAATGAGATGTAGAAATAATAGTAAGCACATACAAAGACAATCCATATTTAAGTAAAAATATAGTAGATGAGATCGAATATCTAGGTACTACAAACGAAGCATACTGGAGAATATACGGTCTATGAGAGTATGGTAAGCTAGAATGACTTATATTCCCTAAACGAACCGAGATAAACGATATACCTGACAACTATATATTCTTGTGATATTGATTAGATTTCTGATTTACTAACGACCCTAGTGCTTTGATATGATTATATAAGATAGATGATGGTATAGTATTAGACGAAGTTATCTACAGTAGATGATTAACTAACCAAGACTTGGGTAACAAGTTCGCTAATAATTGAGTAGATAAGGTTGATGACATTGTAGCTGATAGTGCTGAGCCAAAGAGTATAGAGGAAATATATAGGATGTGATACAATATCCATCCAGCACAAAAATGACCTGATAGTATAAAGTTTGGTATAGATATTATGTTACAGCACAATATATATATAACCAGCAGGAGCGAGAATCTAAAGAAAGAGTTTAGGGCTTATAGTTGGAAAAAAGATAAGAATGGGAACTATTTACAGACTCCTGCTTGATGAATGGATCATTGAATAGATAGTGCTAGATATGTGTGTACTGCTTTACTAAAGAAAACAGATATGTTTATAACAATCCATGACGATAGGGGGAAATAAGATATACTTGCAATTACAAAACAAATACATATACAATATATATATACTATAAGGTTGTAAAAGTTTATCTCTGTCACAACCAGCAGGAGGATATAAAAAATCTTTGATGCTAAACATATCTACGCAAGATCAGAAGCTATTGGTAGTACAAAGTAATCTCAAGAAACTTGAGAACAATTTGTATCTAAGAGACACAGAAAACGAAAACTATAAATACATAAAGAATAAGTTTTTTACCTACGACTCAGATGAGAAAGCTAAGCTAATGAATATTGGTAGCTGATTATTCTCTTCTATATCCGATACATTAGCATCATATGTTGGTAACCCTAGCATAGATTTTGGTGTTATGTTTGATGACTTCACTAAAGATTTGGTGGCGTTATGATTTTGTACTATTGGGATCGAAAGAGAAAACGGAAAACTAAAGATGGTATATCAACCAGCAAAGAACTATCGGAATGATAATGGTGTAGATAAGATAAGCAGATTATATATAGACGATCAAGAAAATATATATGTATTGGTACAATCATACTATGTAGGATATATAGAGAACAAATTGTATTCTATGCCAGGAATGACATTACAGAAATGAATAGAAGTTGCGTTAGACACTATCCCACAGACTACTGGATTGTTACCTATTGTAAACACACAGTTAGATACAACGGCGTTGATAATAGTAGAAGAATGAAATGTATCTCTATTTGAGAAAATAAAACAGCTGGTATATTCTGTTGATAGGCAGATAGTTATGAACCACACACAATACCTACAAAATGTAGAGAGTTTTGTTATATTCAAAGGTATCAAACGACCACAAAAACTATTAGAGGATTACAATAAAGGTAAAAGGATAGACTTCTCACAGATAGGTAGAATAATCAACTGAGATGAAAACAGCACAGTAGAGTTTGTAAACAACATAAACTCTTTGATAGAGACAAGCATGAAAGATATGGATAACAATATACGCAGAGTGTCTTCTATGACTAATGTGCCTATAGAGTTCTTGTGATTAGATAGTAACGAATGATCTGTTGGTATGGGTAGCAGAACATTAAGACATGGATCATTTATAAAGAAGATACAATATATTAGAGATTTGTTTGATGAAGCTATAAATGTATTTGTAGAATTGACAGGCGAAGAAATGACATACAATCGACCAGATATATTTGCTAAGGGCGATAAGGAATTGATAGAGGAACTGAAAACAGCAAGAGAAATAAAAGTTATATCATTAGTGAAAGCTATCCAAAAATATAATTGATACACAGAACAGGAAGCACAATGAGAGTATGAATTGATACAGCAACAGGATTTATCACTAACATCAACAGATGGCTAAGGAGATTGATTTTGGAACAATGCCAACTGTCAAAACCAATATAAAATGAGTGTTCAAAAATATACTAAGGCACGATAAGGTAGGATTATTTATAACTATAAATATATTGTTGTATTGAGTTGTTGCGTTGCTTGCTGTATTTCGTTTGTTTGGGCTGTTGTAGTCCAAGCAAAGCTAATACCTCTTGTAGCGAGGTGGTAGAGTCGCTTCTATATAGGCGTTATTTATATTGTAAATTATCCACTATGGAATTCACACAGGAAAACTTTGACAAATTATTAAAGGTTTGAGAAGAGAACGAGAATTACAAAAAAGCATTGAAAGAGGAAAGGGAAAGAAGAAAAGCTGCTCAAGAAGAAGTTGAGACAGGAAAGAACACTCTGGAAGAACTACAATCTTTCAAAAAAGATTTAGATGAAAAGGAAGCAAAAAAGAAAGGTAAGTATGAGGAGCTGTTATCTGATAAAGATAAACAAGTAGAAGAACTTACTGGAAAGATTGCGTCTATCGAGATCAAAGCAACAAAGTATGACGAGTTTTTGAATAAGAACCTTGAGGAGAAGTTGTCAAAAATCCCTGAAGAGAAAAAAGAATTTGTTGCGAAAGTATTATCAGGAAAAGAACATGAGGATCAGCTATCGTTGCTCGACTCGTTTATTGATGACTATACTAAACCTACTGACTTCAAAGCGAAGCCAAAAGATGATGGTACAGAAGCAAAAGACACAAGCAAAGAACAAGAAGCAAAATCTAAGTGAGACCTTATTGGTATGATTAGTAACGCTCCAAAATTAAACACAGAAGACTAACTATTTAATTTGTAAATTTATTTATTATGGCAGGTAAACAATTATCGTATGATTATGTAAACGACATTAGAGATCTATCTAATGCTTTCGTACAAGTAATCGAACAAAGCCCAGTTCTTGCAACTCTAATAAGAGTAGAATGAGTGGCAACAAACACAAAACACGAACGATTACAGGATGTAGTATCTCCAATGCAATGGGCTATCAAAGCAGCAACACCTTATGTAGCAGCTTCTGGTACTATGTTACTTACTACAAATGTTTGAGTAAAGGTAGGAGATATTTTGGAATTCGAATTGACTACTGGAGCTATGGGTACATTGAAAGCTAAAGTAACTGCAGTCAATGTGGATGGAGAAACTCTTTCTATTAGTGTTTATGGTGGTTCTGTTGATCAGAATATGGCAGCAGCTACTATCATCAACCTATTGTCTAGACCAAAAAACGAAGCTACTGAAGCATCGGCTGACAATGGTTACGAACCAACTACAGAATACAATGTTACACAAATCTTTGACAGAACTGCTAAAGTATCTTTGACTTCATTGGAAGTACCAAAATATGGTATCGGTGGAGCTTTGGATTACCAAGTATCTAGACAACTATTGGATATAGCATACGAAATAAACAGAACTATGCTTAGATCTCCAAGAGTTACTAGAACATCATCAGAAGCTGGTACAATGTGAGGAATTATGTGGTTCTTGCAAGCTGCTACTGGAAATTCAGTAAATGCTGCATCAGCTGCTATCTCTATGTCATTGATTAACAACGCTGTTGAGATTGCTAAGGGTAACGGTGCGAACGGTCTTTCTATCATCTTGGCACATCCAACACAAGCTAGAAGAATCTCAGCATTTAACCAATCAGGAAACAATCCAGTTATGCAAAGAGCTGATACTACTACTGGTTCATATGTAACTACATTTGTATCAGATCAAGGAGATATTATGACTATTGTAGCTGACAGAAACTTTGACAAAGACAAAGTAGCATTGCTTGATCCAAGTAAGGTTGCTCTTGTACCACTACAAAATAGACAATTCCAAGATAAGGATGCTACTCCAGCAGGAGCAGATTATGTTGCTAGAAGAATTATTGGAGAATACACTCTTCAAGTTAAGAACGCAGCAGAATCACATTCATATATCTTCGGACTAACTATTTAATTGCTAATTAAAAATCATTATGGACATTATAGATCACAGTAAAAATTATGCTGGCGAACCACAAGCAATACAAGCAGAAGAGTTTATTGGAAATACTATTGGTAGTCACACATGAGCTATAGTAGTGCCAACAAATGTACCTGCATCAGCATGAGCTGCTGGAGTTACTTGAGAGGTAGTACGAGGCGATTGATTTGTTTATGTATGTGTCGCAACAGATACACGACAAAGAGTCGCTATAGCTACTTGGGCATAATTCTTATAGGATAGGTAGGGCAACTTACCTATCCGATTAAGCACTTTGTGCTTGTTTATCTCTTAATTATGTATGATGTTGTTTACAAGTAAACCAAGATACGCAGTTCAAGTTGCTACTAAGTTAGTACAATTTAACTTAATATGAGAATATGAAACTGATGATGAAAGTCTTATTACTGGTCTTAGTAATGATGAGTTTGTTAGTATCTCAGGTAAAGTAAAAGAAAAAGTAGTCACTAATGTTGCTGAAGCAGCTGAAGAAGAAGTGGTTGCTGAAGAACAAGGTATTGTTGAGCTAAGAGCTGAATACAAAGAGAAGTTTGGAAAGAAAGCATACGGATGATGGAACGCAGAACAGATCCAAGAAAAAATGGCAGCATAATGCTGTTACTTTCAATTCCTAATACGCTACTATTATCGGATTGACCGTACTTTATATAGGAATTATATCACTATGGTAAACTTACTAAATGAGATTGTATATGTTAGTCTGCTTGATGCTAGAGATACATCTAATGTATTACCAGCAGCACCAACACTATCAGACGCAAACCTCACTAAGCTGATAACACAGTCTCAATGGATTATAGACACCTATATCCAAAGTTATTGAGAAAAGGTTGTCAGCACTCAGTCGTTTATATTCCCTATAGTTGATGATGCGATACCACAAGATATAAAGCTCGCTACTGTTTGGATTACTGAACAGCTTTACCTTGAATGAAACGCATTGTCTGTATTAAAAGGGGATAAGATAACTTCCGAGAGTAATATGTCTAGGAGTATTTGATACTCTGATAAGTGAAGCTATGATAACTATATAGAAACAATAGGTATGCCTAAGAAAGTGATAAACATTCTTAGTAAATACAAAAGCAACTTTATATGACAGGTAATCTAATGTTCTTTGATAAACTGTGTACTATATCAGCTACAACCTACACAACAGTAGGTGGATTCTCCAAAAGGACATACACTACATTATATGAGAATATAGAGTGTAACTTTGAGCAGAACAAAAAGAAGTTGGTCAATACAGAATACGCACAGAATGCTAATGTACCAGATTATGTAGTTGTTCTGCCTGTAGCATATAACGAGATACAGGAAAATCAAAAGATAATTCTTATTGATCCTGTGTTATGAAGTATGTGAGAATATATTATATCAAGCGTCAATGCTGATAGAAGTATATGAGGTGGTATAGATTGTATAACTTTATATGTGCAAGCTATGAAATGACAACAATAGAGCTAGATGTATGAGTTATAACCAAAGAGTTTGAAAAAAGGGTTATGGCTGGTATAAATAAGTCTCTACCTATATTGCTAGAAGAACTCAAAAGACTAACTCCTGAAGATACAAGAAAGATGCTAGATAGCTATGTAGTTCAATCAGCAAAGTTCGATGGGGATAAGATTATTTGAGTTATAGGCAATACAGCAGATTATGCTATCAATGTGGAGTATTGAGTTTGATGATTAACATATAACTATCACAAGCCAAAAGGTAGTGTCTATTATCAATGAGTTGGTAACAGAACATTTGCGAGAGCAGTAGATAATGTAAGGCAGAAAGTCGAGAATATTATTTATCAAGAAATAAATAGATAATGATAAAAGCTATTAGATGAGAAAATATATATAATGCTATCAATGCTATTACAGCTATAACATCACTAGCGACAGTATTCTCTATGAAACCTGACGAAAACTCTACTCCTATTGGAACATATGTCTATATGACGATCACTTCAAACAATACAACAACAAAGACACAGATATGATACATAATGAAAACTGCGAGGGTATCGTTTCATGTAGTTTGCAAGGAAAGTTTATGAGCTACTGATACTCCTGAAAGAGTGTTGGGGGAAGCTATAGACACGATAACCAACAACATTGTATACCAATGATGCTGAAACAAAATAGATATAATTGATTGATTTTATATTCAAAGCATATTAGAAGATACAGTATCTCCTATATTCTTTGCAGATAACAGACATTATATTATAAAAGATTATCTATTTAACTATATAAGTGTTACATAATGGCAAATAAAAAAGAGTATGTCAAAGCTGAGCCAAAAGCACCTGAAACTAAATGTTATAAATTCAATGACACTTGGTCAATAGGTGGTATTGTTTACGCAAAAGACAGTTGTATACATCTTACACAAGAACAGTATGATTCTTACTCTCAATATGTTTACGAATGTACTGGAGAAAAGAGCATAGACGGTAAATGTAAAAGGTGCTAATTAAAAAATTTATCTTGTAAAACTTTAACTAATGGTTTCAATATTAGCAAACGCAGCAGACAAATTACTCACTATGGGGGATTTGTATTACTGTACTGACATTGTTGATTACTCAGCTATCACTAAATTGACAGCTACTAATCAATCTACACTTAAAACTGAATTAGACTTATTTAACTATTCTACTGTAGGACACATCAATGACTTCTCTATATCTCACTCACTTCAAAATGAAGAGATCATAAGAGCAGGTAACTGTGGAGTAGGAGAATTGGCTAGATTGGTAGAACTTACTCCAACTATTTCATTTACTTGGCTTGATGTAAATAACAGACCAGTATTTGACAAAATGCTTGGATTGGATAGACTAAATGTTGCTGGTTCATTGGTATCAGGAGCATCACAAGTTATCGCAAATCCATTTGTACCTAACTTGTTTGTTTCTATCGCAAACCAAAATGGAAGTTGAGCTGTATTGGTTATCAACTCTGTAACAGGTGGAACAGATGGAGCATTGATAGCACAAGACGATTATTCTTTGGTAAACCAAAATTGAGTACGAGGTATCGTTATGAATACAGTAGCATGAGGTAGTACATTGACTACTCTTGCTCAAACAATTACTGTAGACTACGATTATACTCCAAGTGCTGCTAGTATTGATGGATACAACATCGAGAAAGCATCAGTACCATATGGTCTATACAAGTTTGTATCTTGTCCTAACGCTATCAACGCAACACAAGGAATACAAGACACTATATACTTCCGAAAATATGTATTGAGTGGAGATATGGTAGAAAATTATATACTTCTTTCAGAAGACACATCATTTGAATGATCAGAAGCATCATTTGTTGGTGTATCAGGTGGAGGATATTTGAAGAATAAAGCAACAGTTACTTTATAGTAACAATCAGGGGAGCAATCCTCTGTTTTAGTTCTAATGGTATAATATATGTATAAATACCCACAAAGTAAAAGATACAAATATACTATTCCTACTAAAAGATGAGATTGCGTACTTACTTTTAACCAATCAACAGCAAAACAAACATCAGAATATCTTGAGATACTAGAATTGTTGTTATGAAACGACACATCCAAACAAATAGAGTGAATCCTGCTACAAAGAGATTATATAGATAAGTTTTTTGTAAATAATTATCAATATAAACGGTACAATATCAAGAAAAGGCAGGTCTTATTGTTAGTAAAAAACGATATAGACACATACATTAGTGATATAGTATGAATGCTCCACCCATTGCGAAAAAGTATGTATACAGACACAAAATCTCCTAGTATTTGATGAAAGAAACCGAAACCGTATCCATTCGACAACCATTTGGAGGTACTTGTAAAAAAGACTGGTATAAGTATAGATGAATTATATGAAAGATTGACTATGGAGCAGATTGGTTGGTATATGGACAAAGTTGTTTACGATAACTATGAAACATTCAAAGAGGGGAAAGCTATAAATACTAAGGTTATGGCACAATGATGATTAACTGCTGAACAGAACAAAGACTTGGATATTATCAAAAAGTATTTTACCAATAATAAGTAAAGATGGTATTGGAAACAAAGATACAGGCAACAATAGTCGCTGGAGTAGATCAAAACAGTTTTCGTAAAGGTATTGATGTTGCTAGAGATACTGGTAAAAAGCTAGATGAGGAGTTGAGAGTAAAGCTAGAGCTAGATGTTGCTAATTTCCAAATACAATTGGGTAACGCAAGAAAGGCATTAAGGGCTGCCAAAAAATCTTGAGATGAGGATGCTACAATAAACGCACAACTAAAAACAAACGAACTCCAAAGAGGATTAACAGAAGCCAAAAGACAGCTAAATAACTATGTAAATACTTGAGATAAAGATTTAAGTAGACTACAAGCTAAATTCAATTCAATATGACAACAAGCACAAATTGTGTGAAGACAAATACAAAATGCATTTACTGCTTTTTTTGGTGTTTGACTTATATTATCTGCTTTTGCTTCAGTAAAATCTTTTTTTAATAATACAGCAAATGATGCTATAAGTTTTGAGTCAGCATTTGCTTGAGTTAGGAAAACATTGACTGCGACAGAACCTGAATTTAAAGCAATAAGAAAAGAATTAGAATTATTAAGTACAAAAATACCTGTAGCGTTCGAAGAGATAGCAAAAATAGCTGAGCTATGATGACAGCTTGGTGTAGGTATTTGAGATTTAACAAAGTTTACTGATACTGTAGCAAAAATAGCTGTTACTACTAATTTGACTGCTGAAGAAGCAGCTGTAGGATTTGCAAGAATAGCTAATGTTACTTGACTTCCATTAAATAAAATAGATAAATTAGCTTCAGTAGTTGTAGAGCTTGGAAATAATTTTGCAACAACAGAAAAAGAAATACTTGAATTCACAACTAGAATAGCTGCTGCTGGTACTATAGTTTGACTAACTCCTGATCAAATTGCTGCTGTAGGTACAGCATTATCAGCAGTAGGTGTAAATGCAGAAGCATGATGAACCGCTGTTAGTAAAGCATTTGTTGATATAAATACAGCAGTCATTAAATGAGGTAAAGATTTAGATTGACTTGCTAAAACTTCCTGATTAACATCTGCTCAATTTTCTAAGTTATGGAGAGATGATGCAGCGTCAGCATTTGAGAAATTTGTTCAATGATTACAAAAAGAATGAGATTTGGCTGTTCTTACAATAGATGAATTATTATGAGCTAATGTTAGAACAAGAGCTGCATTTCTAGCTTTAGCTTTAGACTCATGAACGTTAAGTAAAGCATTAAGTTCAGCAAATTCAGAATTCGAAACAAATACAGCATTACAAATAGAAGCAGCTAAAAGATTTGCAACAACAGCCTCTGAAATAAACCTATTGACTGGTAAGTTGAGATTACAAAGAGCTGAGATTTGAGACTCTACTAAAGCGTTTAAGATATTTTGGCTTACAACACAACTGTTTGCTGCTATTGCTATCAATGCAATATCCAATGCATTTACACAAATGCAAGCGTTTACAAAAAGAGCACTAGCTTCGATAACAATCAATGTCGTAGAACAAATACAGGTTATATCTGGTTTGTTGACTAAATCTGGTTTATTTAGTGGTTTAGCTTCAAAAGTAGAAGAAAAACTAAACAGAATAAGAAATAATGCAGTTCAAGCGCTAAAAGATAATTCTAAGCAAGCTGTAGCTGCTTTAATATCTGAAAAATCAGCTAGAGCTGAACTTACGATATCACAAGAAGATTACAATAATTCTTTAGACGAAACTCAAGAAAAATGAAAAGCTATAGAGACGCTTGCTGAAAAATATGAAAGATTAAAATGAGAACTTGACAAAACTATTAACTGAAGCGAAGAGTTTAAAAATAAATTAAAAGAAGTAGCTAATGTAAAATGAGAACTAGATAAATTATGAGAAACATTTTGAGATTTCACAAAGAGAACAAAAGAAGCTGCAGAAGAAATAAAAAAGAATATAAAAGAAAAATGAGTAGCATATGTAAAAGCGTTTGATGATGCTATAAAAGATAGTACAAACAACATAGTAAAACTACAAGGAGAATTGTCTAAGGTATGAGAAGAGTTGTGATGAGTAGAAAATGATATTGGAAAAAGAGCATTAGCTATAGAAAAAGAGTTGGCTGGTATCAATGTTGATATAGCTTCTTGAGATGCTTCGCAAGAAGATCTAGACAAAAAGATAGCTTTAGAAAGAGAGTTGGCTTTGGCTAGAGCGAATGTAAACCAAGAGTTGCTAGATGAGCTAAAAAGACAGGATCAATTGAGTGAAACAGAAAAACTACTAGAAAGACAAACAGCGTTGCTTGCTAGACAGACAGAGTTAATAGCAGAGTTAGCTTTCGAGGAAGAACAGAACAGATTATTGAAAGAGAAAAAAGAGTTATTTTCACAAGAGATAACAAAGACATATAAAATAGAACTACAAAAACAAACAGCAGCATTAGCAGAAGAAGCAGCAAAACAGATAGCTTTATACAACGCAATAGCAGCAGCAGCAAGAGCAGCAGCACAAGCAGGTGGGTTGTCTTGATGAAGTGGTACTATACCTTGAAGAGCGATATGATGACCAGTATCAGCAGGTAGTCCATATATGGTATGAGAAAGATGACCAGAGTTGTTTGTGCCTTGAGCTAGTGGAAACATTGTACCAAACAATACACTAAACAACAACATAAATATAAACGCCAATGTTAGCAACGATATAGATCTTGATTTGTTGGGTAACGAATTGGCTAGAAAGATAGCATTATCAAGGAAAGGTATATTTTAGTTATTAGATGACAATATGTTTTGATCCACTACTTGACAATATCCCATAGCATTTACATTACAATCTGCAGTAGACAGCTCAGGTAGTTTTATATTCAATGGGTTTGATATATCTAATTGCTGAACGCTCTCTATAGATACAGCAAATTATGATGACATGAATAGAATAGCGTTAGATACATACGACTCTCCAAGAATAGATTGAGGTGGTGTGTTATGATACTTTGTGAATGGTAAGATATTGAATATCAAACTTATAGTTATACAAGACACAGAAGAAGAACTAAACACTATGATTGACACTTTGAAACTAAAATTATTTAAGAAAGAGTGAGATCTAAAAGTATTGATAAACTGAACATACAGGACTATAAAATGTAGTCTAACATCATTAAACTTCAATAGAGATTTTGAGAAAAAAGGTATACTTACTAATGTAGTGATGAGTTTTACTGCTATGAATAATTTTCAAGATGAGGTAGCTACATATAATACAGAAGTTTGAGTTGCTACTCCTACACTATCATTAGATATAGATAACACATGAGCGAGAACAGATTATCAAGTATATATGATATTTGGTGCTGGTGTAGCTTGAACTAATAGTATAACACTAGGACAAGATTGATATACATTGACAGTAAACGAAACGATAGCTGATTGAGATATACTTGTATTAGATGGTATAGAAAAACAAGTAGTATTGAATGGTGTCGCTGTTGATTATGATTGACCGTTTGTCCAGATCCAGAATGGGAGCAATCCTATATTGATAAGTATTAACTGAACATACATAGCAGATATTACTTGGCTTTATTATGTGAACTATCTATAGATGATAATAGTAAAGGTATACAACAGAATCAACACAATACTAAAAGAAACAATCAAAGGGGATTTATTGCTTTGAGATATTACATTTACAGCAAATGTAAATTGATGACAATGACAAGTAACATTACAGATCAATAAAGACATAACAACTACCGATTATGTGCTTTGAGATATTATAAAGATAAAGAGATACGATGAAGATATAAAAGCTGGTTGGGATTTGTATATGTGATATGTCACAAAGATAGGTAGAAAACAAACTACAAGCAGACAGTTTATAGAATTATCTTGTTTGTGAGTGGCTTCTATACTAACAGAAAATAGTGCTGCTTTCATTTACGATAACAAACCAGTATGACAATTAGCTAGAGAGTTGATTGATAGTATAAATAGTTCGTATGGTGGAACTATAATAAACTATACAACTTGAACTATCCCTGATTGAGCAAGTCTTTGAATTGGTAGTATAAGCACAACTAATGCTTCTGATGCTTTGACTACATTAGCAAATGCTAGTGGTAGGAAACGATATATAGATTGAAACGGTACTTGCTATATGTTTACTAAACCACTGACACCTACCCACTTTCTATCAAACCAAAAAGATGTAGAGAGTATAGATATACAGCAGGAGATACAAGAGATGACAAACAAAGTGTTTTTCTGGAGTAGATATGATGTTACACAAAACACAAGCTATCAAGACAATGCTAGTATTACATTATATGGTAGCAAGTTCTTACAACAACAGGTAGATATATTTTGACAAACAGCTTTAGATAATTATGCTATCCAATATGTAAACGATAGAAAAGATCCAAAACTACAAACAACATTAGTAGTAAACAGAGACTATCCTATAGAAACTATCAAACCTTGAGATACAGTAAAGGTAAGAAACTTTGAGTATGCGTTTGAAAATATACAGATAGAGAAGATCCAATATACGCAAGACAAGGTTATCGTATATTTAGATCAATACATAAGTTTTTGACAACAACTTAAAGCACTTGCAATTTGATAGCATAAAAGTAAAACATATAAGATATTGGTTGTAAATAATTTAGTCCACTCAACAACCTGTTGGATATTAGCAAAACAACTATGCCATTTCTAAACTATAAGAACGCTAATCTTGCTAAATGACAACTACTCGCTGGTATATCAGCATCAGCAACAAGTATGATATTGCAGTCTGCACAAGGATGACTATTTCCTGCTGTTTTTCCATATTTGCTTAAACTAGAACAATATGATGCTACAAGTCCATTAGAAAACAAACCAGTATTGAAAAGAGAAATGGTAAGAGTTACAAATAAAGCATGAGATACATTCACTATAGTAAGAAGTGCTTGATCTTGTCCAGTAAGTGATGTAGCATTGACACAAACAACAACAGCATTAGCATTCAATAGTTTGGATAGTGTTTCATTAGTAATGACAAACGAACAACAAGAGGATGTTCAAGAGGAAATCGAAAGACTAGAAACAGATAAAGCAAACGATAATGTAGTAGTAAAACTAACAGGTAACCAAACAATCGCTGGAATAAAGACATTCTCTAATAAACCACAAGTACCGACAGGAACGACTGGATTAGATGCTGTAAACAAAGCACAATTAGATGCTGATATATTATCTGCTTCAGCTGTAGAAAGTTTGAACGATAGAGATACATATCGCTTATGAGAGGATGTAGTAGCAAGCAATAGTTTGTTTGTAGAAGATATACCTACGATAGCGTCTATAACACAAGATATTAGTGTTTCAGATAATTTTGACAATGATACTCATAATTCTTCTTCGGCAACAACAGCAGAACAGTGAGTTATTTTCACTGCTATTAAGGATATTAGGATTAAGACAGCTACTATTTATACAGCTTGTACAGCTACTAGAGCATTATTAAAAGACGCTGATTGAAACATTTTAGAAACTGTTTCCATAGTATCAAAAGTAGCAACCTTTTCTTGAGATACTTATTTTGGGGCAGGACAATCATTTATAATAACTTGTGATGCAAGTGGTGGTTCTTATACACAAGCAAGACAAAACCCTGCTTGATACCCACTAACTAGAACAAATTTGATAGCTACTGCAGGAATAGTAAGTTCTTGAGCATTAGAGAATATCATTACTGTAGTAACAGAAGAAAAAAAGATAGAATTGGTCTGAAATGTAGCAGGTAACAGAAGATTTGCTATACCTATTATTGGTACTTGAATACCTTGAGATACTTTTGAATTATCTCTGAGAAAATACGTATCGCCTGGTGTAGATTTTAACTTTAGAATAGAGACTAGTACCGCTTTTGCTCCTAGTGGTACAGAAGTCGAAACAGCAACAGTAACAAGTGCCAGTCTGACGACTTCGTTAGTAGCTACAGTAGTTACGTTAGGTGCTAGTGTTACTTTAACACTATGACAAATATACTGGATCGTATGATACCCTTGAGTATACGGAAGCGAAACAATAAACGGTACTAATTATTTTGGTGTATGATATGTTGGTAGAAACACTACAACTAGAGGCTGAAAAAGACGAAATGGAACAGCTCGAACAGAATTAAGTGCTGCTCTAGTGACTGATATAGATAATCTTGCTTTCACATCTACTAACGCTGCAGTTACACAAAGATGATATAGAATGCAAGCGATAGCTTGATTGGCTTTGACTACAATAACAAAGTCGGCAAGTTGTACTGCGACAAGAGTATTAGTAA
>Ga0209702_10004649_pt1 | contig 19663 bp, 15 predicted proteins | sample FRY01_FD_187210 | JGI IMG/M metagenome (GOLD analysis project Ga0209702, IMG submission 187210) | Freshwater microbial communities from Lake Fryxell liftoff mats and glacier meltwater in Antarctica - FRY-01 (SPAdes) (version 2) | ecosystem: Environmental > Aquatic > Freshwater > Ice > Glacier...
ATCGGTGGGAACCCCGAGCGATCAAAAAACGGCCCAAACCGTTCCCAAGACTAACCAAATCACGCTCAGAACTCAAAGCAAAACGGGAAGCTGGAAACCTCATCCCCGCCTAAAGTTGGTGCCATTCTACGCAGAGCCAAAAGATGTCGTCATCGCAAGCGTAGGGGAAACTGTTGAAGAGGTTGGTAAAGCGGTCACATGGTTAGGGGATGAAAAAGTCGCTATTCACGATGACAGCTACGCATTCCGTTCCTCCATGAATCCGGTATTTATCTCTCATTATTTGCAAACGGCTCGATTTACTTCTGAAAAAGAAAAGCACGTGAGCCGGGGAAAAGTGAAAAGACTTTTGATCAGCGGCATTTCAAAAATGCGTATTCCGATTCCCTACCCGAACGACCCCGAGAAGTCCCTTGCCGAACAAGCCCGCATCGTCGCCATCCTCGACAAGTTCGACACGCTAACCCACTCCATCAGCGAAGGTCTCCCCCGGGAAATCGAGCTGCGCCAGAAGCAATACGAGTATTACCGTGATTTGTTGCTGAACTTCCCAAAACCTGAGGAGGTAGAAGCATGAGCCGGGAACCAGCGTCAGCTCCGAAGGAGCGTCCCGATACCAGCATAGCCCGTCAGGGCTATGACCAAGGCCCCACCCCCATGCCAAGGTCTGAAAGACCGGTGGATCATCGCCCGCACCCCCCACGCCGACCATTATCCACCGGTCTTTCAGACCTTCCTATGATGGCGTTTCCACGCCATAGCCCTGCGCTGCGCTTCGGACTATGCTGGTATCGTGTCGGGCTTTCAGCCCTTGCACACGGCATTGACAAATTAGCTCCGAAGGAGCGACTCGATACCAGCATAGCCCGCCAGGGCTATGAACCCGATACCAGCATAGCCCACCAGGGCTATGACCTGAAAGACCGGTGGATAATCCCACGTGTGGCCGCGTCCGTCCTGTTCACCCCAACCTAATCTAATGCAATGCCCCAATCCTTATCCATCAACCTTGTGCACATCATTTTCAGCACAAAAAACCGCGAACCGTTGCTTGATCCAGAAACCCGGCAGCGACTCTTCCCCTACATGGCGGAACTCATCCGCGCCAAAGGTTCCGAATGTTACCGGATAGGCGGCGTTGAAGACCATGTCCATCTGGCGATTCGGCTCTCCAAAACTGCGACTTTGTCAAAAACCATTTCCGAGGCAAAAACAGGCACCTCTCGCTGGTTAAAAGAACTTTCACCCAAACTATCTGACTTCTCATGGCAAGAGGGCTATGGCGCATTCTCGATCAGCCCGAAGGATCTCGACGCAGTCATTCGGTATATCGAGCAGCAGGAAGCGCATCATAAGAAAACCTCTTTTCAAGATGAGTTCCGTAAATTTTTAAAACAATACAAGATGGATTATGATGAAAAATATGTCTGGGGGTAAGGGGATCCACCGGTCTTTCAGACCTGAACATGCGCGAACATGGATTCATAGCCCTGCGGGCTATGAAATGAACACCCCCATCCCAAGGTCTGAAAGACCGTTGGATATCTGCACACCTGCGCCATTCGATTTCATCTAAAAGCACGATCTAATGATGACCAATTACAACACCATCGCCGAAACCAAGCACTTCATCGTCCTCGACCGCTATCAGCGGGATCTTGTGGTCGCCGAAGACTTCCAGAGCGAAGACGCCTTGGAGCGGGAATTTATCAGCGATCTGGAGGATCAGGGCTACACCTACGCCACGGAAATCCGCACGCCCGATCTGATGCTGGCGAATGTCCGTGTGCAGCTTGAGGAGCTGAATGAGGTGCGCTTCACGGAGGATGAATGGCAGCGATTTGTTGAGAAGTATCTCGACCCGGCCAACGAGAACAGCACGGACAAGGCCCGAAAAATCCATGAGGACTACATCCATGACTTTGTCTTCGATGACGGTCACATCGAGAACATTTACCTGCTGGATAAGAAGAATGTGCTCAACAACAAGCTTCAGGTCATCAAGCAGTTTGAGCAAACGGGAAGCCACGCCAACCGCTACGATGTCACCATTCTTGTCAACGGGCTGCCCCTCGTGCAGGTCGAGCTGAAGAAACGCGGGGTGGCGATCCGTGAAGCCTTTAACCAGGTGCACCGCTACATTAAGGAGAGCTTCAATTCGGAGAACTCCCTCTACAAGTTTATCCAGCTCTTCGTGATCTCCAATGGCACGGACAGTCGCTACTTTGCCAATACCACGAAGCGGGATAGAAACAGCTTCGACTTCACCATGAACTGGGCGAAGGCGGACAATTCGCTGATCAAAGACCTGAAGGACTTCACCACGACTTTTTTCCAGAAACACACTCTGCTGGAAGTGCTCTTGAAGTATTCCGTCTTCGGTGCGGACAACACTCTCCTGGTGATGCGGCCCTATCAGATTGCGGCGACCGAGCGCATCCTCTGGAAGATCAAGAGTGCTTACCATGCCAAGAATTGGAGCAACATCGAGGGGGGAGGCTTCATCTGGCACACCACCGGATCAGGAAAGACCCTCACCAGCTTCAAGGCGGCGCGTTTGACCACCGAGCTAGAATTTGTCGATAAGGTGTTCTTCGTGGTGGATCGCAAAGACCTCGATTACCAGACGATGCAGGAATACCAAGGCTTCTCGCTTGATAGCGTCAACGGCTCCGAGAACACGGCGGGTCTGAAGCGGAACATGGAGAAGGACGACAACAAGATCATCGTCACCACTATCCAGAAGCTCAACAATCTGATGCGGGGGGATGGCGACCTTCCCATCTACCACAAGCAAGTGGTCTTCATCTTCGATGAGTGTCACCGCAGCCAGTTCGGTGAGGCGCAGAAGAACCTGCAAAAAAAAGTTCAAGCGGTATTACCAATTTGGCTTCACCGGCACGCCGATCTTCCCGGAAAACGCCTTGGGTGCCGAAACGACCGCAAGCGTCTTCGGGCGGGAGCTGCATTCCTATGTCATCACGGATGCCATTCGTGATGAGAAGGTGTTGAAGTTCAAGGTGGACTACAACGATGTGCGTCCTCAGTTCCGAGCCATCGAGACCGAGCAGGATGAGCAAGTTCTAACCGCTGCGGAGAATAAACAGGCGTTGCTTCACCCGGATCGTATTCGTGAGATTACCGGCTACATCCTCAAGAACTTCCCCCTGAAGACGCATCGTGCCCACATGGGAGCGAAGGGCTTCAATGCGATGTTTGCGGTGAGCAGTGTGGATGCCGCCAAGGCGTATTATGAAGCCTTCCGTGAGCTGCAAAAAGACGCTGAGGAAAAGAAACGTCTCAAGGTAGCCACGATTTTCTCTTTCGCGGCAAACGAGGAGCAGGATGCGGTGGGCGACATTCCCGACGAGAGCTTCGAGGTGTCTGCCCTGAATAGCAGTGCCAAGGAGTTCCTCAGTGCTGCCATTGGCGACTACAACGCGGCGTTCAAGACGAACTACGGGGTCGATAGCAAGGGTTTCCAAAACTACTACCGCGACCTTGCCCAGAGGGTGAAGAAGCAGGAGGTGGACTTACTGATCGTAGTGGGGATGTTCCTGACAGGTTTCGATGCCCCGACGCTCAACACGATGTTTGTCGATAAGAACCTGCGTTACCATGGACTCTTGCAGGCTTTTTCGCGCACCAACCGGATTTATGATGCCACCAAAACCTTCGGCAACATCGTGACCTTCCGTGATCTGGAGCAGAGCACGGTTGATTCGATCACTCTCTTCAGCATAGGAAGCCGGGCAAAAGAGAGCCTGATTGTTGACTTCATCAATCAAACGAATCTCGATGATATCGGAGACAAGGCAAATGTCATCGATGCGTTCTTCAAGTTTGCCCAAGCGGAACAAAAGTGCGAAGCCGAGGAGCTAATCCAGTCCGAGGCGCTGAATCAGGAGGAGGCAAGACGTTACATCAAGGCGTCCTTAAAGCGCGAATACGCGACCGAAAACGGCACGGCACTCAATGCCACTCTGCCAAAAATGAGCCCACTCAACCCGCAATACAAAACGAAGAAGCAAACCGTGTTCGAGAAGATCTCCGCCTTCGTGGAGAAGTTCAAAGGCGTAGGTGGGGATATATAAGGAGACTCGCACGCTTCAGACTCTCCTATGACTTGAACCAAATAATGACCTCGCTCAGTTACTCCATGAGTTGTAATATGCTCGGCATACAAATCTTTGTCGGCACCATAGTCCCCGGGGTTTTATTCTGACATCCCTGCGGGACTGCTTGACGAGAATTTGCCTTATCCCAGCGGCATTAAGACTCGCTTCGTGGGAACCAGTGGGTCGTCCTTTTACAAAAGCTTACGAGGATGAGCATGAGGGGAACTTCGATGAGGACGCCGACGACGGTGGCGAGAGCGGCGCCGGAATTGAGTCCGAAGAGGATGACGGCGGTGGCGATCGCGACTTCGAAATGGTTGGAGGCTCCGATGAGGGCTGAGGGGGCGGCATCCTCGTAGGTGAACTTCAGAAACTTCGCGGCGAGATAGGTGATGGCGAAGATGAGGATGGTCTGGACGGCAAGGGGGATCGCGATCCAGAGAATGGTCATGGGATTTTCGAGAATGGTTTCCCCTTTGAAGCTGAAGAGGAGGACGAGAGTGGCGAGGAGAGCCGCGATGGAAACGGGCGTGAGATAATGGAGGAACTTTTTGTCGAACCACTCCTGCCCTTTTGATTTGAGGATCCATTTGCGAGAAAAGTATCCTGCCACCAAGGGGAGGGCGACGTAGACCGAGACCGAAAGTAGGAGAGCCTGCCAAGGGACGGGCATTTGATTGAGGCCTAGAAGCCAGCCTCCGAGGAGGCCATAGAGGGCGAGCATGAGGAGGGAATTGACCGCAACCATGATGAGGGTCAGGCCTTGATTTCCCTTCGCCAAAAATCCCCAGACCAAGACCATCGCGGTGCAAGGGGCGATTCCCAAAAGGATCGCGCCGGAGATGTAGGAGCGGTAGAGCTCGACCTCGGTGCCATCTTTCATGACCTCGGTTCCGGGTAAGAGGTCCTTGAAGAAGACGCCCAGAAAAAGGGTCGCAAGGCCCAACATTGTGAAGGGTTTGATGACCCAATTCACGACCAAGGTTAAGAGAACGGGATTGAGGTTGCCTTTCGCCTTCACTACTTTGCCAAAATCGATTTTGACCATGATGGGATACATCATGAAGAAGAGGCAAATCGCGATGGGGCCGGAGACGACCGGCGCGCCATTCACGACAATCGAGATGCTGTCTAACCAGCGGGTCAGGTCTGGAGCGATTTTCCCGAGGGCAATCCCGCCCACGATGCAGAGGGCGACCCAGAGGGAGAGCTTGCGTTCAAAGAGGCTCATGGATTTGGTATCGATGCTCATTGGGGGTTCATGAATGGTAGCGCAATCAAAACGCCTGACAAAGTGTTTGCTCGATGTGATGGGATCTTCGTGGGGCTGCCTACGTCCCGTCGAGACTTCTGGAGCTTGGTCATATTGTGAATGTCCAGAATCGCTCCGATGACAGTGAATCGGATTAGGTAACATGCCCTAAGTTTCGTCACAAACGCAAAAACCTTGGCGATGACACGCCTGGGCAGAGGACGAGGATCGCTTTCCTTTTTGTTTTTGGCTGAGCGTTCTTTTCAGTATGATTACCCTTGTATGATGCCCATCCACCTTTCGTTGTTTTTAGTTTTCACCGGGATCGCTCTTGCCGAGAAGGGGGCCCGGGAAGAGCAGCTCGCTTCGAGAGCGGGGGATCTCTGGAAAGAGTGGTCCCATGTTTGGGACGGAACGGTGACCGATGAGGAAATGAGGCCCCACCTCGCCGGGGACAGCTCTCTTGCTCTTGATGCGGCCAAGGCGGGTCCTCTGGCCGTGACGGGCCGACTCAAGGTGGAAGACCGCATTCCCTCTTCGGCTAGGTCGGCTGGCCGCCCAGCGGTGCTTGAGGCTTTCCGGAAGTGGCCGGCGAGTTGGGCGGAGGGGAAGGTGGCACGCTCAAAGTTTAAGATCGTGGGGGTTCAGGTCGCGGGTGATGAGTTGACGACGACCGAGTTGGTGTCAGTGCTGGTGAAGGGGAAGCAAATGGCGGAATACACCGGCACCTGGGAAACGAGGTGGCAGATCAAGGGAGATGGATTGATCTTCAAACAGGTCAAGGTTCTCAGCGGTCGTGTCGCGACTTTGGATCAGGAGACGATTTTTCGGGAAGTTACGGCAGCCGTCCTCCCCGGGGGGGCGGGCAATGATTTGGAGCTGACCGAGGAGAATTTCTATTGGAGAGAACGGGTGCCTTCGGCCTTCGAGCCGGATCAATTTGGCGAGACTGGGGTGTCGGTGGCCGACGTCAATGGGGATGGCTTGGAGGACGTTTACCTTTGCCAGATAGGGGGCCTGCGGAACCGGCTTTGGTTGCAAACTGAGGAGGGTCTGTTGCAGGAATCTCCGCCCTGCGGGTTGGAAATTCGTGAGAATACTTGTGCGGCTCTGTTTTTGGATTTCGACAACGATGGTGATCGCGATGCCGTTCTCACAACCGCTATCGGCGTCGTCTTTTTTGAGAACGACGGACGGGGGATCTTCCTTGAAAAGGAGCGCTTGGCCTCAATCGATCGCGGCTTTGGCATGGCCGCTTCGGACTACGATCAGGATGGTGATCTCGACCTTTACCTCTGCCAGTATTACGGGGCCGCCGGTGTCGGCCAGGAGCCTTCCCGGGGCGTCTTTCCTCATCCCTATCCGGTTTACGATGCGACCAACGGAGGGCCGAACAGCCTTCTCCGTAATGACGGAGGCTGGGTCTTCAAGGATGTGACTGAAGAGTCCGGTCTTGATGTCGGCAATGTCCGCTTGAGCTATGGTTGTCTCTGGGAAGACTTCGACAACGATGGTGATCAGGACCTTTTCATCGTGAATGATTTTGGGCCGAACAACTACTTTGAAAACGACGGGAGAGGTCGCTTCGTGGATCAATCCGGTGCCCCCGGAGTGCGTGATGGCGGTTTCGGGATGGGATTGACTGCGGCCGATTTTGATCACGATGGCCGCTATGATCTCCACATCAGCAACATGTATTCTGGAGCGGGGAATCGTATCGCCCGGCAGGATTGGTTCCACGCTGATCAGAAAGTCAGGGAGACTCTCCTGAGCCTTGCCCGCGGGAACACCCTGCTCAAGAACCTTGGCGGGAGCGCCTTTTCCGATGTCTCGGAGGCCAGCGGAATCGCGATGGGCCGGTGGAGCTGGTCTTCATTGGCGGTGGATCTTAACAATGATTCGCTGGAGGATCTTCTCGTCGCCAATGGCTTTGTGACAGGGAAAGACCCGGATGATTTGTGAAGTTTCTGGTGGCGACAGGTCTTGTCGAACACCCCAGTGGAAGGAGATATCCTTGCGGAAATCGTAAGCCCTGAGTCCGATTACAGCCGACATTGGGCGGAAATGTCTGATCGCCTCCGCAAGGGAGGATCACTGAGCGGACGGGAGCGTAATTGTGCCTTTCTCAATCTCGATGGCAGCCACTTTGCCACCATTTCGAGCTTGAGCGGATTTGATTTCCTCGATGATTCCCGTTCCCTCGCTCTCGTCGATTGGGACGGCGATGGACGGATGGACGTTTGGGGATCCAACCGCACTGCACCGAGGATTCGCTTTCTCAAAAACGAGCTCGCGTCGGTGGGAAGCTGGATCCAGTTCGTCCTGCAGACGGATGGCCTGCTCGACCCCATCGGTGCTCGAATCGAGGTGGGTCTGGGGGATGGTCGAACGCTTCTGCGCACCCTGCGGGCCGGCGAGGGATTCCTGGGTCAGTCGTCGCCGATGCTCCACTTCGGTCTCGGTTCACAGGAGGTCAAATCCCTCCGCGTCCGTTGGCCGGACGGCATTTGGCAGGATTTCAAACCTGTCGCACCAGGTCAACGGTACCACATTCACAAAGGGCAATCGTCTCTCGCCGTGATTGCTCCGCGTCCCATGAAGAGCCTAGCCGAAGGTCCCCTGGAGCCCGGGGCCAAAGAGGCCTCGCCATGGGTCCGCCTGCCTGTCGCGATGCCCATGCCTCCGCTCGTGATCACCCGTCCTGATGAGAGCAGATCGGCGATTCCCGCCCCTACCGGCAAGCCCCTTCTCATCAACCTCTGGGATCCTACTTGTGAAGACTGCGCCACTGAACTTCTCGAATGGAAAGCCGGGCGCGACCGCTTTCCCGCCGATCTGCAAGTGATCACCCTCCTCGTCAACCCCGAGACCACGCCCGCCGAAAGTCAGGCATTTATCGATAAAATCCAACTTCCTTTCGAGCAGGGCCGTCTTGATCCGGCTTCGACCCAGCTCCTCGCCCGTCTCCTCCAGGATCTCTACAAGACGAGAGACCAGTTCGCCGCCCCGGCCTCCTTCCTTGTTAATTCCAAGGGGGAGCTCGCCTCCTTCACCATCGGGAAAGTCGAGGTCGGGCAAATTATTTCCGAAGTTACCAGCGTCGAGTCCGCGCAACCATCACCGCTTGTTAGGACCTTTGGAAGCCAGGGCATCTGGCTCGATCCCGTCGAGCGATTCGATCTTCTCTTCATCCCCCGGGCCCTCTTGCACGAAAAGCAACTCGATCTCGCCGCCGCCTACGTTCGCCGGGCATGGTCCCACCTGGCGAAGCATCGCGATCTCGACCTCCTTCTCGTTTGGATAGGCGATGGCTACTTGCAAAAAGGAAATGCGACCGAAGGGCTCAAGTTTTATCTCAATGCTCTCAAGAATGGCACCAAAGATCCCGTCGTGATGAACAATGTCGCCTGGCAGCTCGCAACCCATCCTGACCCTACGATTCGGAATGGTCCGCTTGCCATCGATTGGGCGGAGAAAGCGGTGCAGGTGACGGAAGGCAAGCAAGCGACATATTATGATACCCTTGCTGCGGCCTACGCGGAAGACGGACGATTTAAGGATGCCCTGGAAGTTCTTGAAAAGGGAATCGGGCTTGCGACCGGAAATGGAGAAAAAGGGCTCCTTCCCGGACTTCTCAAGGCCCGGAAGCTCTACTCACAGAGCCTCCCCAGTCGGGGCAAAAATTGAAATGGACTTTACAAATGAAATTTTTATGATGACATTACTTCATGAAATTGATGATTTTAGCGCTTCTGACCCTCATGCCCGCGATGGGCTTTGAGTGGCAATCGGTGAACTACCAGGAGGTCAAATACCTTCCGCTGGAGCAAGTCGCCGAGTTCTATGGTATGGACGACGATGGGGAGGGATCTCTCTCGAGCGCGACGTTAAAATTAAAATTTAAGAGCGGTGAATCGCAAGCCATCCTGTCCGGGGTGCCCTGCAACCTGATTCATCCCATCGCGTTGATTGATCAGAAACGCTACCTTGCCGAGGTCGACCTGACTCATCTACTCGATCCCATTCTTCGTCCTGCCAAGATCAAGCTTCCTGGACCCATCACAACCATCGTTCTCGATCCCGCCTTCAGCGGAGAGGGCGGGGACATCAAGATTGACGATCAAGAGAAGACCGATCCGCTCCTTGATTTGGCTCTCAAGATCCGTGAGACGCTTGAACAAAGTGGACTTCAGCTGGTGATGACGCGGGAAGAGCAGCGAGCACTCCCCATTGCAGATAGCATCAAGATCGCCAACGGGGTCGAGAACGTCCTCTTCATGAGACTTCAACTGTTGGAGCCTGCGACGAAAGGAGGATACCAAGTCTTGTCACTTCATGGGCCGGACTCGAATGCCAATCCGGAGTTGAAGAAAGCGAGCATGAGCGTCGCCTGTGCAGCCCATTGGAGATACCTCGCGAGGAGGACACAATCCCGCCTAAAAGAGCTCCCGGATCTTGGCTTTGGTTTTGCCTCCGGAACTGACTACCACGCTCTCACCTGTCCGGCGATTGAGGTGCGCGTGTCGCAGTTCACGCTCTCCGAAGACGGAGAGCTCCTTGCCAAGGCCCTGAAAGAGAGCGTGATCATGGCAATCAAGGCGATGACCGGGAAATCAGGCCAATGAACAAGATGAGTTCTACCAGATCATTTTGAGAGTTGATCTCAGGCCCCGCCTTGCCTGCGCCGTGAAAATCCTTAGGCTTTCCCGGTGCCTCTCGATCTCAAGCCCTTTTTCGCCGAACCGGACTGGCACCATCGTTTTGATGAAGACATTCTTGCCCACGGGCAGAAGCTTTCCTCGCCCAAGTTCCTCACCGCCCTCAACCTCGAGCCAATCGAAGACGGCTACCTCCTCACCGGCCGGGTCGATGGTCACGATGCCGAGATCAATCTTTGGCCCGAGTCAGAAAGGCAATGGGAGTTTGAGACCTCCTGCAACTGCGACTTCGGCACCTATTGCCCCCATTCCGCGGCCGCTCTTTTGCGGGCCGCCCGCCCCAACACCCTCGCCCGCCTCCTCCGGGGAGGAGGAAGTGTTGCACCTGTTGGTACGAAGACTCTCGGACATGAGAAGCCTGCTTCCACGGAGCACTTCGAGCCCACCTTTCACCTCGAGGCTCTCGAGGAGCCCGCGAGTACGCGGGTGGTCCAGCTCCTCCTGCAAGTCCTTAAAACCAAACGTCGCGAAACCTGGCTCGTGGCCCGCCCCGTCGTGCGCTACGGCCCGTACGAATTCCCTCTCATTAAAACGAGCACCGAATCGCCGGTCGCCCGCGACAAAGCCGCCGAATTCCGCGCCATCGAGCAACTCACCAAACTGGGCCTCACCAATCTTTCGACCAATCCCGCCTACCGCTTCCTCCTCTCCCTTGCCCGCAAGCAGTCCTCCGAGCTCTCGGTCGAGGGCTGCTGGTTTCCCGATCCCCACCTGACCACTCCCGCCCTTTACTGGCCGTGGTTTCGCGCTAAGGCATCGCGCAAGCTCGCGGAAAAAGGCTGGCACGTCACCATCGATTCCGAATTTGGACACGAGATTCACGACCTCAGCGACGACGACTTTAAAGCCTCCCTCGAGCTTGCTCCTGGCGGTTGGTTTACCCTCTCGGTCGGCATTGATCTCAATGGCGAACGCCTGGATCTCCTCCCCATCCTGACCGGCCTTCTCGATAGCGATACTCTTGACCAGCTCCACGAACTGGCCGACGACGAGACCCATCTCATCTACCTTCCCAACGGGGGTGCGCTGCAGGTGCCGGCGGGTCGGCTTCGCTCCATCCTCCACCATCTCGCCGCCCTCACCAATCCCAAGATCCCGACGCTTCATCCGCTCGATGCCGCCTCGCTTGTCGAAGAGGGTGCCCTGCCGATTGATCCGCCCCCCGAGCTTGAGACCCTGAGAAAGCGACTCGCCGAGCAGGCGAAAGAGGCCGTGGAGTTTGTCCTCCCCGCAGGGCTGAAAGCGGAATTACGTTCCTACCAAAAGACCGGGGTGGAGTGGATGGATTTTCTCGCGGCTCACGAGCTCAACGGAATCCTCGCTGATGACATGGGCCTCGGAAAAACCCTGCAGACCCTCACCCACATTCTACGACTGAAGGACAAGGGCAACACCGCCCCCGTCCTTGTCGTCGCCCCGACCTCGGTCGTTCCCAACTGGTTTGCGGAGGCCAAGAAATTCACCCCGTCGCTCAAGGCGATCATCCTTCATGGTCCGCAACGCCGACGCTTGTTTTCGCACATTCCTCATGCCGACATTGTCCTGACTTCGTTCGCCCTCCTGCAACGCGATGTCGAGGAGCTGAAGAAGCACGAGTTCCAGCTCATCGTTCTCGATGAAGCCCAGTTCATTAAAAACCCCTCGGCCAAAGTCAGTCAGGCCGCCTGCCAGTTGCGCTCCAAGCAACGCCTCTGCCTCTCCGGAACGCCGATTGAGAACAACCTTGGCGAACTTTGGTCCCTCTTCCGCTTCCTCATTCCCGGTTTTCTGGGATCGCTCGAGCGCTTTCGGAAGAATTACCAAAACCCCATCGAGAATGAGGAAGACGAGGAACGCGCCGAACTCCTGCGCAAGCGACTCGGCCCGCTCATTCTCCGCCGGACCAAGGACCAGGTCGCGACCGAGCTTCCGCCCAAAACGATTCTCGTGCATCCCGTCGAGCTCAACTCTGGCCAGCGTGATCTCTACGAAACCGTTCGGGCCACGATGGACAAGCAGGTGCGTGAAGCGATCGCGGCCAAGGGACTCGAGCAATCGCAGTTTGCGATCCTCGATGCCCTTCTCAAACTTCGCCAGATCTGCTGTCACCCGTCCTTGCTCAAACTCCCCGCAGTCGAAGCCAAGAAAGTCACCAAACGCTCGGCCAAGCTCGAGTATCTCTTCGAGCTCTTGGAAACTCTCTTCGCCGAGGGGCGTCGCGTTCTTCTTTTTTCACAATTCACCTCCATGCTCAGTCTCATCGAGAGCGAGCTTAAAGTACGACGTATATCGTACTTAAAACTGACCGGGGAATCGAAGGACCGCGGCGGCCTCGTTGATCGCTTTCAAAACGAGAATATCCCCATTTTTTTGATCTCTCTCAAAGCGGGTGGCACTGGTCTTAATCTTACGGCTGCCGATAGCGTCATCCACTACGATCCGTGGTGGAACCCGGCGGCCGAAAATCAAGCGACTGACCGGGCCTACCGCATTGGCCAGGACAAGCCGGTTTTCGTGCACAAACTGATCTGCAATGGAACCGTCGAGGATCGCATCCACCAGCTTCAGCAGAAGAAAGCCCACCTCGCTGATACTCTCCTCTCTGGTGCCGTGAAAGCCACCCCCGACGCCGAGGCCCTGCGGGACCTCCTCAAGCCGCTGGCGTAGCACCTGCGCCCCCGCTTACTCCGTCGTGAAGCAGCTGGCGGGGAGGCCTTCGCCGTTGACGAGGTTGGCTCCTTCGGGGTTTTCGGCCCAGGCGTAGCGGGCTTTGGCGGGGTTCTTGATCTTGTCGGAAGTGAGGATCACTTTGTTTCCTTCGATCTGGGCCTTGGCCCATTCCCAAGAGCCGTCTTCGGCCGCGATTTCAAAGCGCTGAAGGTCCTTGCCATCGCGTGACTTCAGGCCCTTGGCGTGGTCGAAGGAGATGACGAGCGTGTCGCCTTTTTTTTCAACGCCGGTGTAGAGTGGTCCGCAAATGACGATTCCTTCCTTACCGTAGTCCTTGGCGAGGGCCCAACGGGCGAGGCGGTTGCCAACGTCGAGCTTGTTCTTGGGGTGGATGTCATTGGCGGCGCCGATGTCGTTGATGACGGCCATGCCGCTGCTGGGGATGGATTTGAGAGCTCGGCGCATTTCGTCCTGCACGGTGACCCAGTCGCTTTCGACTCCGGGCTTGTCGGTAGGCTTGCGGAAGTTGGCGAGTTGGACCCAGTAAAAGGACATTTCTGAACCCCAACGAGTGCGCCAGTCAGAGACCATGCAGCCGAGCAATTCTTCGTAATGCTGGGCGGTGTCGCCATTGGCATTGGATTCACCTTGATACCAGAGGGCACCACGAACGCCGTATCCGGCAAGGGGAGCGATCATGCCATTGAAAATGGTGGAGTGCAATCCGGAGTTGAGTGCGGGGCTTTCAGGTGCGCGGGGGCCGAGAGGGGCGTTGCCCTTTTTGGTCTTTTGCCATTCAGCGAGCATGAGGGCGTGAGCTGCCGTGGCTTTCTCGAAGTTGGCCTTGACCTTTTCGGGATCCCAGGTGGCGAGGGCCTTGGCTTTCTGATCAAGGAGCGACTTGGCTTCGGGAAGGGCCGTGAGGGCTTCGTGGCTGGTGAAGGCCTGCACGGATTTGCCACCCCAGGAACACTCGATGACGCCGACGGGCACGCCGACTTCGGCACGGAGTTTTTTGGCAAAGAAGTATCCCACGGCGGTGAAGTGGGCGGTGTTGGCAGGATCGGTGGGGAGCCAAGTGCCCGCGAAGTCCTTGGCGGGCTCTTCTGAGGTGACGTTGCTGGAAACATAGACGCGAAGGAGGGAATCTTTGGCGGAGGCGATTTCTTCCTTCCCGCCGTCGCTGTTGTTGACGTTCCATTCCATGTTGGATTGTCCGGAGGCGAGCCAGACTTCGCCCACGAGGACGTCTTGGATTTTCTTGGTGGTGCCGTCGGCTGCGATCATGAGCTCACGGCCTTTGTCGCTGGTTGCGAGTCCCTTGAGGTCGACCTTCCAATCGCCGTTCTTGTCGGCCTGGGTGGTGTAGTCCTTGCCGGCGAAGGAGACGTTGACCGAAGAGTGGGCATCGGCCCAGCCCCAGACGGGAGCGGAGGAGTCGCGTTGGAGGACCATGCCATCCGAGAAGAAGGCGGGGACTTTCAAGTCAGCCACTGCGGGGAGACTTGCAAGAGTGAGAATACTGACGATTGCTTTCATAGTGGGATGACCCATTTCCTACGATCGCTGGGACCGGGTCCTTTCCTTTTGTCGCCTTGCGTTGGCGAAAAATGAGCGGCATCTTTCGGCCATGCCTTTTTTGATTCTTTGGATCCTTCTCCTGCCTGGGGCCGTCTTGGCGGCCCTGATCCCTCAACCCCGCGAGGTCGTGGCCGGGGAGGGGACTTTGGTGGTGGATGCCCAGACGACGGTGATTGCGTCGCCAGAGTATGCTGAGCATGCCCGAATTGTCACTGAAGCGCTGACCCGCATGTCAGGCTTCACACACCGGAGCCTCACCCTGCAACAGGTGGGGAGAATGCAGTTCCCCCGTGCGATCCGGCTTCTGGTTGTCCCATCGGAGGTCCCCGAGTCCTACCGGATGGAGATCACTCGCAATGGTCTCACGATCACCGCAAGCGACCCTGTCGGCCTCATGTACGGGGTGCAAACCTTTAGCCAGATGATGCCTTATCCGGCCAAGCCGATCCAGCGGACGGAAGTTCCTTGCCAGACGATTGAAGATCGCCCGGAATCCGCACGGCGCATTTTTCTCCTCGATACCAGCGCCCATCTTTTTCCAACGGCCGATCTGAAGGTGCTCGTGGACTGGCTGTCTTTCCACAAGATGAACGAGTTCCATCTCCTCCTCAATGGAGACTCCGGTTGGCGGATGGAGAGCAGGGCGTTTCCGAAGTTGCACGAAATTGGAAGCATCCGTCCATCGACTCCTCCCTACGGTGACCCTGTTGGAAGTGACGGCCAAGAATATGGCGGATACTACACGCAAGAGAACCTCAAGGAACTCATCGCCCATTGTCAGTTGCGTAAGGTCAAGGTGATCCCTGCCTTTCGCTTCGCCTCCGGCGCGTCGGCGATTCTCGCCGCTTATCCCGGGCTCGGAACGGAGAAAGAGTCCGTGAAAGCCACGTGGGAAGACTGGAACATCAGCCTTGCCGGGGGAAAAGAGCAGATGGCTTTCGTGGAGAAACTACTCGAGGAAGTGACGGGTCTCTTTCCCAATGGAGTGCGGGTGATGGAGGAAGGCGATCCTTGGAAAGAGTTTCTCGAAAGCAAGGGGAGTCAGTTGGTGAGTGGGGGCGCTGTTGTGACGGATGTCTCAATTTACGGACTTCCCGCTCAAAATGAACTGCTTGCTGATCCGACCCGCGAAGCCCTGCCGGGTCTCAACTCACTCAGAGATGTCTATGGGCTGGCGACTGGTGAGTCGGTCGAAGCGACCCTCTTCACGCCCTTGGTTCACGATGTCGCGAAGCTGCATTACCAGGTCTTTCCCCGCATCGCGGCGGTTGCGGAGGCGGCCTGGCTTCCCCGGGAAGAACGAAAGTACGAAGAGTTCCGGACAAGGGTCGACGTGATGCTGGCGCGATATCGTGCGGCGGGGCTGAAGCCTTCTGAAATTCATGAGATTCCGGACCGGGAGGCTTTGCACGGGACGAAGGTTACGACCTCGCTCAAGTTCCTCGAAACCCGCTGGCCCGAGTTGGCCTTCGATGGCGATGAGAAGACTTCCTTTCGCGCGACTTCGGTGGAGCAGGGAGATCATCTCACCTTTGCCTTACCATGCCCGGCGGTGGGCGAAATTGCGGTGGTAACAGGGGGCGAAAATGGGGACTTGCCCTCGATTCTCGGCGAGGGTGTTCTGGAGGTTTCGGTCGATGGCGAGAGGTGGAGTGGTGAGGTTCCATTCGTTGATGGAGAAGCGGTTGTCGTTGCTCCCGCAGGCACGCTTTACTTGCGCCTCCGTGCCACGGGTGACCAGGATCACGCGCTCATCATTCACGAGATTGAATTGGTTGAGCCGCTCCTGGTGCCAAATCTCGTTGATGCCCGAGAGATCACCATGACTCAGCGAGTGGGAGATGAGACTGTCCCAGTCGTCCTGCCGGTGACCTTTGCGGTAAACTTTGAGAAGTATCCGGAGCGGCGGGATGAGATCGCGGTGATGCGTCGCGTCTATTTCGAGCGTTGGCTGCTCGTGGTCGATCTCCTCGGGGTCTTTGAGGATCCCCGGACGGATCAGCGGTTTGAGCTTGATCCTTCTAAGTTCGGAGATCTTTCTGTGCCCGATGCCGCCGACCAATTGGTCACCCAGCTGGTTTCTCATTTGCAGCACTACCGCCCGGATACCCCGGAGTGGTTCAAGACCGGATATCCGGGGCTCATCCGATCCCGCCTTGTGCCGGAATCCACTTGGTCAAAATCGGTGCCCGCCAAGGGAGATCCCAAGGAAGCACTCGCGGGGGGTGCCCAGACCGTGGCCTTCCTCTACTGGGTGGGGCAAGAGTATGGCGGGGCCGTCCTCCAGGCCATTTCGCAGGATTGCAGCCACGGAGGATACCGGGAATCGATCTGGGAGACTCTCACCAAGAAGAGCCTCCAGGAGATTCTACACGAGTATGAGCGTCGTGATTAAGGAAAGAGTCCGCGGGTTTTCTTGACGCGTGCCACGAGGTCGATCCCGGTGGCGAGGGCTCCCATGCGGTGCCCACAGTTCCGTTTTTCACAAAAGCTGAGAAGGTTTTCGAAGGCCTCGTTGAGCTTGGTTTCCAGTTTACTGAGAACCTCGGCCTTCGTCCAACTGAAGCGTTGGAGATTCTGGACCCATTCGAAGTAACTCACGGTCACGCCCCCTGCGTTGCAGAGGACATCGGGAATGAGAAAGATGTCGCCACGGGCTTCGATGATGGCATCGGCCTCGGGAGTGGTCGGTCCGTTGGCGGCTTCGGCGAGGATCCGGCATTTGAGCTTTCCGGCGTTGGACGCAGTGATGACGCGTTCCAGCGCAGCGGGAACGAGAACGTGACATTCTTGCAGAAGCATTTCATCGGGGTCGATCGCTTCAGCTTCGGCAAACCCTGCCACGCCGCCCGCTTTCTGGACGTGTTCGAGGAGAGCTTTGGAATCGAGCCCCCTCGGGTTCCAAATCGCGCCCGAGATATCCGAGATCCCCATGACCTTCATGCCGTAGCTCGACATGGTCTCGACCGCGTAGGAGCCGACGTTTCCAAAGCCTTGCACAATCGCAGTGGCACCTTCGGTTTGAAGGTTGAGTTTGTTGAGAACTCGGGAAGCGAGAAAGGCCACACCGTGGCCCGTAGCCTGGGTGCGGCCTTCGCTTCCTTGAAGTTCGAGAGGCTTTCCGGTGACGATCTCCGGAACGAAGCGTCCTTCACGGGTCGAGTAGGTATCGAGAATCCAGGCCATGTGCTGGGCATTCGTGCCGACATCCGGGGCCATGACGTCGACCTCCGGTCCGATAAAGGGGCAAATTTCCTGGGCAAAACGTCGGGTCAATCTCTCCTGCTCTCCCATGCTCATCTCGCGTGGGTTGCAGGCGATCCCGCCCTTGCCGCCACCGTAGGGGAGACCCATGAGGGCGCACTTCCAGTTCATCCACATCGCAAGAGCAGCCACTTCGCCGACATTGACACTGGGGTGAAAGCGGAGGCCGCCCTTGACCGGTCCGCGTGAAAGGTGGTGCTGCACCCGGTGGCCAAAGAAGACCTCGGTGCGCCCGTCATCCATCGTGACGGGGAGGCTGACGGTGATGATTCGCTTCGGCCATTTACAGCGTTCGCGCACCTGTTCATCGAGCTCTAAAAAATCAGCGACGTTGTCAAATTGCTGCGCGGCCATCCCGAATACCGGGTTTTTCAAAAGGTCCTCTTTCATTGATCACTGAAGCCCTGATGAATCAATCGGCTCTGTTCGATAGGTTTACCCTCTGCCATGGGCGCAAGATAGCGCGGAATACGAACCGAGACAAGATTCACGAAATCTTCTTTCTCCCTTCATTAAGTCTCCACAATTCCCGGCGAGGCTCTGCCCTGAAATGAAAACCATCCAAACTCCCCGTTTCCAAATCCTGATCGCCGAACATTCCGGGATGTGCTTTGGCGTTCGCCAGGCCATTGCGGCTTCCGAAGCTCTTCTCGCGAGGAAGCCGAGAAATTCAACAAAGGAGTGAGTAAGATCCGGGTGAGAGTGGAGCACGATATTGCCTAAAATCCTCATGGCTCTCCCCTCGGTAATATTGATGCCGACAGGAGGCGGGGTGCCATTGATGGTCCAGGCCCGCGAGTTTGAAGCGTTCGACGCGCGAAATTTTGGCCACTTTTTCGTAAAGAATTTCATCATCACCGCCCCAGTTTTGGAATTCGGGAATTCCTCCTGCCTCGTCAAAGGTCTTCTTTGGCAGGAAAACCATCCCCAGGCTGGCCCTCATCGAGGACTGGAAAAATGTCTTCCCAACTCATCAGTCCAACTTGTTTGGATTCACCGACACCGAATTGGTATCCGTCTCCGGGATCTCATTGGGATCGCCCCAGAACATGATTTCAGATTTGGGATTGGCCCAGGTGCAATACTCGATATCGAGGGCGAACCATTGGTTGAGATCGGTGGCCCGCCAGTTCACAAAAGTCATCACGCCCTCGAAGGCCGCACGGGGGTGGAAGGCGGCGTTCAGGAACCATTCGTCGAAGCCAAAACCGGGCCACTCCGAACCCGGAATGGGGACCCGTCGATCCCCGATCCGGCATTCGTTTTTGAGAATCCCTTTTTGGCAACACCAGATGAACGATTCGCAAAGGAGACGCATCGGGAAAGGCTTGGCACTCCCCATCACGGCGGCATCGTAGGGATGGTAGCCCCCCGGAGATCCCAGATCCTTGCACTCGCTGGTGCCCCATCTGTAGGGGCAACGCCAAAAACCGAGCCCCCCTTCCGCGACCAGCTCGGTGCGCTCGATATCGTGAATCATCTCGCCCGCCCGGTCCGAGTCGCTCATCGTGACAAGGCCCTCTTCCTCCATCGCGAGGAAACGCCACATCGCTCCCGGATTGTGGAGAAGGGAGGAAGACTTCATGAGATACACTTCGCAACCGACCTCGACCAATTCAGGGATCAAAAAGGCGAGGTCGTTGGCGAGATAAACCCGGTAAACGAGATCAGGACGGATGGTCGCCAGGTGTCGGGTCGCTGCAAAAACGGGCTCCACATAGTGCTCCCAAGGATTCTTAAAGCGCGACGTGAGACCGTGCTTCCCCGGATTCTCCATCACGGACTTGGAAGGAGTCGGGAAATCCGCTTCGCCCAGGCAAGCCGGCTTCCAAAAAAGCGAGGTCGCCACGACGTGCCCGACCTTCTTCTCGTTGTAAATCCCCTCCACCGCGAAGTGATCGGCCATCGCCGTTTTTTCTCGCTCGGATGCCTCTTTCTGGTAGCGTTCCAGCATGTCGTCATCAAATATCGGGAAAATTTCAGTCCAACTCATAAAAATATCGTAGAAATGTCTCGCCAGACTCGCTTTTTTTTTTGCGAAACTACAAGCGAATCAAAAAATTATTATGAGTTTAACGAGA
>Ga0209702_10004656_pt1 | contig 19639 bp, 13 predicted proteins | sample FRY01_FD_187210 | JGI IMG/M metagenome (GOLD analysis project Ga0209702, IMG submission 187210) | Freshwater microbial communities from Lake Fryxell liftoff mats and glacier meltwater in Antarctica - FRY-01 (SPAdes) (version 2) | ecosystem: Environmental > Aquatic > Freshwater > Ice > Glacier...
CTTCACTCAGGTATTGAAGTTCGTCAATGATCAGCGCGACGGCGGTTGCGCGATCGGCTGCCGCGTCGCCCAAGGCGAGAAACAACGCCGAAAGATCGGCTTCAAGGTCGCCGCTGTCAGCGACGCCAGGTTCGGCATCGATGTCGATGCCAATTTCGATGTCTTGGTACTTGAACTTGACGCCGTTGAAAAAACTCTTGAGCACGCGCAAGCCGCGCTTGGCTTTTTCACTGAGGCTGGCCATGCGGTCCAGTGAGATCAGCAACTGACGCAGCGGCGGCAACAATAGTGCGGCCAATGACTTTCCTTCATGCGCTTCGATAAAAGCTGACTTGTATCCCGTCTGTTCCGCGAGTTCGCGAATCCTGTTCAACAGCACGGTCTTGCCGACACCGCGCAGTCCGACAATCAATAAACTTCTCTCGGGCCGCCCCGACTTGATGCGGCCGAGCGTAATGCGTGCCTGTTCCAATATCTGGGCACGGCCGGCAAGTTCGGGCGGAGGCGAGCCCGCACCGGGTGAAAATGGGTTGTGGAGAGGATCCATATATATTGATGTTACCCAAAGTTACTGATTTGTGCCGTAACAATAGTAACCTTGGATAACATTCCTATACTTGCCGATTTCAAGCCTGATACTCGGTGAAGCTCGCGGCGAGCGCGGCGAAATTCTTCGGCGGATTGCGCTCGTAACCTTGCTGATCCACATACACGAAGCGGTAGGCCGGGCCACCCTTGGATTGGCTCGCGCTGGTCGCGTCCGCGCACCACTGGCGCAGGCGTGTCATCTTTTGCGGCAGGTCGAGTTCGACCCGGCCCTTGGTTTCCACGATCCAGACCGTGTTGTCGGTGGTCTTCACGAAAAAGTCGGTGACATAGTTCGAGAGATCGCCATCGGCCTTGACATAGTCGATCTTGAAGCCGACGGCGAGATAGTTCTTGGCGAAGGCGGCGACATCGGGCGCGGCATCGAGAAAACCGGCGAAGGTCAGCTCGAATCCACCGGCGTGCGGCTCACCGACAATTTTACTGAACAGCGATTTCTTGGGCGCGAGATAAGGGCGGTTCTCGGTGCGGAAGGGGCGCGTGTCGCTCAGGCGGATGGGATCTTCAATGCGCACCGAGTGAGTGTCCTGAATGGTGAGCGCGTTGATGGCGGTTTTGAACGAGTCGAATAAAATCTTCCCGGCCTCAGGCTCGGAGAGATTGCGCAGCACGACAGAGTCTTCGAGATTCACTGGCGATGCGGCAAAAAGATGTCCACCCATGAACGCCTTCACCTTGGGGTAAAGAATGTCGTAGCCACCGACGAGTCGCAGCTCCTTCAATAATTGCCGCGCAAAAAAGCCAACAACGGAACGATAGTCAGCAGGGCCTGCGCCTTCGAGCTGGATGATGTGATGCACTTCAGCGTCGAGCATGGTCTTGAAGACGATCTCGCGCGTTTGCTCGGGCGTGAAAGATTTGAGCGGAAGTTTGGCATTGCCGAATTGTGCGGGGTCAAGTGCATCGAGGTCTTTGAACTCGCGATTGAAGCGCCGCGTGAGTCGGGGCAGCTCGATGTCCAGCGCGTTGATGTCCTTGTCGGTGTCCTGCGTGTCCACTTCGACGATGAGCGAATCCTTGCGACCGGAGTCAGGGCCCATCGGCACTCGCTCGAAGGTAACGCCCTCGCTCTGGATGGATTCGACAAAATCCATGAAGGCGGGTGTGCCCATGACAGAAACAGTTTCCGGCATGTCGGAGCCGAAGTACATGCGACGCAGGCCGCGACCCAGCGTTTGTTCGGGAAGGATGTTGCTCTTGGCCACATATGCACGCAGGCCGACGATGGTGGTGACATTGCGCACATCCCATCCCTCCTTGAGCATCAGTACCGAGACGATGGCCTTGTGCGGGCTTTGCCATGTGTCGATCAAGTTTGCGGCGGCGCGCAACTTTTTGAGTTCGTCTTCTTTCTTGCCCGAGGCCGCCTCAGAGATTTCGCCGTTGTTCTTGGTGTGAATGACGAGTACCGCGCCTTCAAGTTCTGGGCAGATTTTTTCAAGATGCGCGCCGACCTCGTCGCAGTTTCGAGTGTCATCCACCATCACGAAGAGCACGGCCTTCTTGCCAAGCGCTTCGTGTTCGGCATAGCTCTTGCGCCACTCTTCGACGCCGAGTTGCAGGTAGTCCTTATAGCGTTCGGTGAAGATTGCGCTCTTGTTCTCTTGCAGCCGTGCGCGGCTGGCGGCATCCGGCAACACTGGGTGCTTGACGACATTCTGGTGAATGGCCTCGACCAGTGGGTAATCCGAGACGGTCTGTACAAAGATCGCGCCATTGTCGTGACGGGGAGTAGCAGTCACATCCACTTGCAGGGCAAGGCGGCCATCTTTCTGCAACATGCGGTGATGAATGTCCTGGATGCTTTTGAACCAGGCCATCTGTGGGTCGTGGATGTGATGCGCTTCGTCGTTGAACACGGCCAGCTCGTCAATTTCGCGCACGATCTCGCCCAGATCGGTCTTGCTGTCGGTGGTCTTGCCCGCCGGCTTGGAGCCGAATGGATCAAGAAAATAATCGCGCAGGTCGTCATCATCCAGCGACGGCTCGCGCACATCGCCGAGATAGACGCGATGGATGTTGGTGAGAAAGAGGTTGCCGACATCGCGCACCACGCGCACATCGTCCTGAATATGCAAGGTGAGTTGGAAATCGTCGCGCCAGTTGCGGCCCTGGTGGCCGTTGTCCGGAAGAATGGGATCGTTGAAGAAAATGCGCAGTCCGTCGAAGTCGGCGCGCAGCCGGTCGAGGACGATGATGTTCGGCGCGATCAGCAGAAAATTGCGCGCGAGCACTGAATCAGTTTCGTAGAGCTTGTGGAAAAAGCTCCACGCGATGAGCAGCGACAAGACTTTGGTCTTGCCCGCTCCGGTCGCCATCTTCACAACATAGCGCGGCCAGTCCTCGTCGAACATATTTGTCGAGACGGCACCCGAGGCGTCGAAACGCAGTAAATCGAATTTATCGCGCACCTTGCGCACATCGTGCAGCCAGATCACCGTTTCCACCGCCTCGCGCTGCGCGAAGTAATAACGGAACGGCGCCAGCGTGCCATCGGCCTGCTCGACCATGTGCTCGGTTTCGAACCACCAGTTCAGCAGTGCGCGCGATGTGTCCGAAGCGCCCGCATAGCCCGCGTCCCGCCACGCCGTGACCTCGCTGCGAATCTTGGCGACCAGCGGCGGCAGCAACTTTTCATAAGCGGTACTGCGACGGTCTTCCGCCGCCGGAAACCAGCGCTGATCCGGCAGCAGTGCGGCATAGGGCGATTTTGGAAATTCAGGATGGAGCGCCATGTGTCACCAGATGTTGTACCACGAGCTTGCTTCACTTCCGTGGACATATTGTCTCGATCAATTCGTGATGCAAGATGCAACAAGTGCTGATGGCGATTCTCAATCCAAGCCTGGTGTGAATTCCCATCGCATGCTGTATTTGCAGAGGGTCAACAGCCGAAGGTGCTCCGAAATGAATTGAGTTAACTACGCGCGTAGAGGCTACTGTCAGGGCGTTTCAACACGGGGGTTCAACTTCCCTCGGCTCCATTGACTCGCCGCGACAAGTCTGTTCAAGATTTGCGGCGGCGCCCCCGCACGGCGCATGCCAATGTAATCATGGACAAGATCGGGGGTCCCGGAATGATCTGGACATTGTCCAAAAGCAGCGCGGAGTTGTGCCCAGCATCGCCTACATTGAATACGCCGAAACCAATTTGGTAGGTGCCCGCCGATGTGAAAGTGAATATGGCGTTGGCCCAATCGGTCTGTCCATCAAAACCGGCCGGTGGTGAAACGAAATTGAACGGGCTGTCGTTGCGGCTGCCAAGAAAGTTGGCGGTGTTGTTGATTGTGAAGAACGAAAAATCGTTATAGATGGCCGACTGCGATAATTCGCTGGTCACAAAATTCCAGTCAAAGGACAACACATCCCCGGCCGAGACGGTGACGAATTGTGACATGCCTGAACCGCGGGTTGGCGTGCCCTGGCCCAATCACAAAATCGCACTGCCAGAAACTCCGAGCGAAGCGACGACGCCGGAGGCGGGCAATGTGTAATTTCCTGTATTGTCGATGTATCCCTGAAAAATTCCAGATGGAGGCGTGACGCCCATCGCGGCAGTCTGGGCGCTTCCCTGCCCTGCCAGCGTCCAGCCGGCGAGCGTGCCGGTTTCGAATCCGCCGTTGATGACTGCGGCGTGGGAGTGTGTGGTGAGAGTGAGGGTGCAAAAAACAGCCGATGGAAAAATGAATGTGCGCATTTTAGATTCTCCGATGTAAAAGGGATTAGGGAACAATCAAAGGGAACGATCGCGGGGAACGATCGAGAGCCAGATTACGCTCTATACCCAGCCAATGCAAGAAATAGTTTTGAGGTTTCTGGTCTTATCTCCAATTCAAGTCAACCTTCATCGCGATAAAATCTGATCAACTGGGACCTCGTTCCTTTGACTTGATTCAGCGAATGAAAGTGAAAGCTTTGTTTTAGTTTTTCTGGCTTGTCTTCACAGCCGAACTTTTGATCACCTGAAGTTGCTGCTGCCATGCATCTGCGATCGCGGCGCGACCCGCCGCAGGATCTGCTTGCGCCCACGCGGTGTTGCATTTCACCAACGCCTCTAGCACCGTTTGCATTCGTGCAGTCGGCGCTTTGCACCCCTGCAAACCTTGCAACGATTGTTGCAAGGCAGTGTCGGCTTCTTGCCAGCGACCAAGATCCGAGAGAATGCTTGCGCGACGACCGAGAAATACCCAGCGTCGTGGATCGTCTTGTGCCACCACTTTCTCAATGATCTGCAGCGACTCGGTGGAAAGTGGCAAAGCCTCCACGGTGCGGCCTTGATCCTGCAAGGCGCGAGCGATGTTGTTTAAACCTGCAGCAACATCAGGGTGATCGTTGCCCAGCGTGGCTTTCCACACCCGCACTGCTTCGCGAAATGCCGCTTCGCTTTCAGGCCATTTCCCTAAATCACGATATGCAAAACCCAACATATTTTGAGAACGCGCAACCTCGGTGTGATTGTTTCCATACAACTTCTTATAGGTTGTCGCCGCTTCCTGCAGTTGCTCAATGGCCTCGTCGGTGCGCGAAGTGCGCAGCAGAGTCTCGGCCAAATTAATTTGCACCAACGGAATATTCGGCGAGCTGTCGCCAATTTTTTTGCGCATGATGCGAATCGACTCACGCAAACTGGCTTCTGCCTGCGTAAGTTCGCCCCGTTCTTTCTGCAGCAATCCGAGATTGTTGTAGTCCATCGCCAGTTCCGGGGCCTCTGCTCCCAAACGCGTGCGATCCTGATCCAGGGTCGCTTGAATGTATGGCATGGCTTCGTCAAGTCGACCGACGCCCTGCAGGTACATTCCTAAATTACCGGTGATGCTGGCACGCAATGTCAAGTCGAGTTGCGGTTGCGAATTCGCGCGGGCAAGCGCATCAAGCAAAAGTGGTTCGACTTGATCCAGTTTGCCTTGATCAGATCGCAGCAACGCAAGGTCGCTGATCACTTGCACGGCAAGGACTGAATGAAAGCCATCGATTCTTTCATGCAGCGCCACACTTTCCAACATGGGTGTTTCGGCCTCTGCCAATCGGCCCAAGGTTTGCAAGCACAACGCGCGTCGATGCTGCACTTGAGCGTACGCCGAGGTTTCGCCACCACCGCTCGACAAGAATAATTTTGCGGCCAGATCAAGCGTTGGCAATGCTTCGGCGGCCAATCCCAGTTGCAGTCTGGTGGAACCGATCGCAAGAGCAATGCGTGCTGCCTGCGCATCCTCTCCAGTGAAGTCGCCCGAGGCGATGCGCTTGGCGGCGGTATCCAGCGCGTCACGCACGCGAATATCTTGCTGACCCTGCGGATTGAAGGGATCAGCAGCGCCGAAAGTTTGCACCAAGAAATCGGTGACCGCTTGCGAGGCGAGTGCTTCACGACGGGCACGCGCCGCTTCACTTTGCGCAATCGCTGCGCTGCGAACACTGATGATGGTGGCGGCGATCAATGCCACCGCCACCGCGATGGCCACACCGACGGCGACGCGATTGCGAGCGACAAATCGGCGCACTTGGTAGCCCACGCTTGCACTTCGTGCCAGAACAGCGCGACCATCCAAGTGTCGATCGATGTCCTCGATCAGCTCACCTACACCGGCGTAGCGCCGTTGTGGTTCTTGCTCAAGACAGTGGCCCACGATCGCATCGAGATCGCTTTGCAATGCGTTCATCAGCGATGCAGCAGTAAGTCCGCGTCGCACGGCGGCTTCGTTGGCGGGCAGGCGATCGCTTTCAAGCCAACGACGAAATCGCAGGGAAGGCCGCTGAAAGTGCGCAATTTCAACGCTGCCGTTGGCGTTGCGAATTGGATCGCGGTCAAGCGGACGAGCGCCGCACAGCAATTCGCCAAGCATCACACCCAGCGCCCACACATCGCTGCGCACATCGGCTTGACCTGCAACTTGTTCGGGAGACATATACGCGGGCGTGCCCACAATTGATTCCCCCATGGTGGCAAGACTGGTCAGCGGATCGGCGCCCTCCACTGCTTTGGCGATACCAAAGTCAATCACGCGCGGCTGCACTGTGTCGCCCTCAACACCTACTAAAATATTCGCGGGCTTGAGGTCGCGGTGGATCACACCTTTTTGATGGGCGTGCAACACACCCTCAGCGGCGCTTCGAAAAAGTTTCAGGCGCTCGCGAAGACCTAGGCGCTCAAGATCGGCGTGATGCGTAATTGGAAGACCGGCGACCAGCGGCATGGCGAACCACGGACGACCATCCTCGGCGAGACCACTTTCAAAAACCATCGCGACGGCCGGATGATCCATCAACGCCAGCGCTTGTTGCTCGCCGCGAAATCGTGCCAGCACACTGCGACTATCCATGCCTCGCTTGAGCAACTTGATCGCAGCGAGTCGCTTCACTGGTCGCTGCTGCGCGCCAAGCAACACCACGCCGAAGCCGCCCTCGCCAAGTTCACCGATCACTTCAAAGGGGCCAAGTTGTGCAGGAAGTGGCTCGGAATTGGTGGGCGAGGGCGAAGCAGACGGGGCGTGCTCGCTGCCTGCGCCCAGCGTGCGCATGGTGCTTTGGGCGCCGGTGAATCCACGGTCTTCCAGTCGCTGCAATAATTCTTCCACATTCAGTCGCACAACGGGCTCCTTGCATGAGGGTCTTTCGTCAGACTTTTATTGTGCCAATACATTTCATGAAAATTTTCCGCGGTTGATCCGCAGCTTGATTTCTGAATCAACTTTGTGTGCAGACGATGTGGCTTGCATAGGCCTGGTTGATTTTAACGCGCCCACTCCGCAGCGCGAAAGGATTGCACCTGCCCCTTGGCATCGAAGTACACCACCCATGCGCGCGGATGTGCCTCGCTTGGAAACACCGCGCCTGTTGCCAACGAACTTAGATTGTCGCCGTACTGCCAGCGCTCCTCGGCGATGACTACCTTGCCGTTATCAACGCGCGGTTCATAGCGGCTGCTTGGATCACCCAGCAAATCTTCCACCTGCGATTTGGTCATGCCAACCTTCAGTCGATCCCAGTTGTCTTGATAGGTGGATTCGCAGCCTTGCATGCCTGCGATCATCGTGATGCTTGTGGCCCACACCCATTTGGAAACTTGCATAGTGAAAGAGTAGAGACTTTTCCCTTGCTTTGGTATGTTTTATGGAGGAACTAATTCTCGTGGCTGGCATCATGTATCGAATTCAATGTGAAGACGGGCCGCAGCACGATGCCGTGCCCAGTGGTCGACTCTACGCACTTGTGGCGAGTGGACATTTGGATCTTGAAGATCGCGTCGCACTCGCCGGCACCGATGCGTGGATGCGAGCATGGGAAATGGATGCACTCTTTGAACCCTGCGTGGTGCATGCGCTGCAGTTGCATCGCGACTCCACAACACGCATGCATCGCTCGATCAAGACTGGCTGGATCACGCTGATGCAGTACCGCGAGCAACGCGATCAAATACTGATGGCCGAGCCCGATGTGAATGCATCGCAGTGGTCTCTGCGCGCGCGTCCTGATCTGGTGCGCGCCCACGCGCTGACAGAATTGCAAGTCGCCGCCGCAGAGGGCGCTGCTGCAGAACGCGCTGCATGTCTGCGTGGTCCCGCATGGCGCGCGGAAGCAGCTGTTCAACAAATCCGAAATGATCAGGGCCAACTTTCCATCAAGTTAATGCAGCAAAATGTGCAGCGCTTTATCCAAGGTGATGTACCGGCGTGGGCTGATCCGCGCACCCTGCTTGATGCGTGGCGCCACAATGGAGTGAAGATGGCGATCATCACGGTGCTCACGGTGGCGCTGCTTGATCTGTTCGCGACACCCCAGCCCATCTTTCGTTTATTGATCGGTGTCATCGGCACCGCCGCCGTCTGCTGCATGCTGCTGCAATTGTTCGCATCGTCCGACGATCGACGATGGGCGCGCCGATTCTCCAACCTGCTGGTGGTGCTGGTCTGCGGCGCGACGCTTCTTGTGGCGCGGGGCACCATCGATCATTCCAACGGCGCATTCGCGCATTGGTCTCCACAAATTGCGCAGTTGCAGAATGATGTGAAGCAAAAAATTTCCAAACTAATGTCGCCCACACCCGCTCCGACGAAGCCCTAGCATTCGTCGCCATGACCCACGCCACACATGCACCGACCATCGCGCTTGACGCACTCGCTGCCGAACTTATTGCCCGCCATGGCCACGCGCACCGCGAGGCGATCACCCGCGGTCTGTCGCAAGTGCAGGCGCGTTGGTGCAAGGATGATGGCGACACCGAATCAATGCGTGCCTTCTGCCTGGAATATTTTGTCGCCGATGCGCAGGCGCGCACTCGTCTACTGAATCGACTTGAAATCGTTGTCACCAGCGTCAGCGGTCACTTGTATGAAATTCGTCGCGACTTGCGTTGGTTTACCGATGTGCGCACCGAACCCTGCCCCGGTGTGGATGATCTGCTAGCAAAATTTGATCCCGCGCCCGATCTCTCCGATCAGATGTATCGACAAAAGTTGGCTTTCATTGCACTGCTTAATTTTCCGCGCAGCGACTTACACGAAATGCTGCGCGATGGCGGTGGTTGGACTGCCGATCGTTGGGCGGAGTCGCGACTTGCGCAATCTTTTGGTGCGCGCATTCCAAGTTCACTCAGCGATCACGCGCGTCGTGTGAGCCACGAAGCCAGCGTGTTTGTTGCAGAATTTCATATTCCAGTCGAGGCCGTGGTGGATGCATCGAACACACGCTGGTTGCCCGTGGGCCGAAAGTTGTTGGCGCATTGGTTGGTGCGCGAAGAAATCAAGGCGAACTACGGCGACGCCTGCGGGCTGTCGCGTCAACGCGCGCTGATGTGGGTGATGGCGCGACACATCGACGGCAGCATTCCAGCTTCGGTGATGGATGGCAGCAACACCAAGGATTGGAATCCTCAAAGCAATCAACTTGGCGGCGAAGGTGCCGGCACATTGCATGGTCCACGACGCTATCAACACTGGTTGCAGCAGCGTGATCTGGCCTTTCAATTTGATGCGCGGTATCCAGAGGCCCCCACCGCGATCGCACGCAAATTTAATTTGCAACGCGAAATCAGCGAGACCGATGTCGAGCGCCTGCTGATTGATTTGCTGCAACACCCAGTGCGCGCGCAGTTGGCGCAGTGGATGCAAACGCGCTTGGGTCGAGGGCTGGAGCCACAGGATATTTATTTTGAAGAGATCACCGAAGTGAAGCCCGCGTGCGAGATGAACGCCGCGGTACAACGCCTGTTTCCCGACGAGAAAGTCTTCGAGAAAAAATTGCCTGAAATTTTGCGCACTCTTGGCTTCACGCCAAGCGATGCCGCCTTTTTGGGTTCGCAGATTCGGGTTGAAATCGCCCGCGGCAGCGGTCACGCGGTGCGACCGGGCATGCCTGCCTATGGTGCGTGGTTGCGCACCAGTCGTTTGGACCACGAGTTTGGTTGGGATGGTTTCGACACCGCCATGCATGAACTTGGCCACAACCTTGAACAATTGTGCAGCACGCATTTCGCGCCGCGCGCGTTGCTTCGTAATGTTCCCAACACTGCTTGTACCGAAGCCTTTGCGTTTCTCTATCAGTCGATGGCGCGTCGCGTGCTTGGTTTAGAAACGCCAGATCAAGCGGCGCGCGCATTGCATCTTGATTCGATTGGCACCATGCTTGCTGCCTGTCAAATCGCTGGACCAAGCCTGCTTGAATTGCAGACATGGCGCTGGATATATGCCAATCCCAAAGCCACGGCCGAACAACTTCGCGATGAAGTACTGGCGATCGCTGATCGACTCTGGACGCGTTTCTATCAACCCTTCTTTGGCGCCGATCCTTACCGAATTCTCGCCGCCTATCAACATATGATCGGTCACCCGTTGTATCTGGCCGACTACACCATTGGGCATGTGATCAGTCATCAGATTCGTTCGCATATGCAAGGCAAAGATCTTGCGCTTGAGACCAAACGCATCACCAGTCTCGGTCGCTTCACACCCGATGCTTGGATGCGCAAAGCGGTGGGCGGTCCCTTATCGATCGATTCTTTAGCGATGGATTGTCAAGCCGCTTTGCAGGCTGTGCCCACATAAATTGCCAGCCACAATATTATTTTCGCATGCAACTTTAAGAGGGAACAGTCGCGCATGTTGCCGCATCGAAAATCCGCAGATGTTGCCGCGTTGAACAGTCGCGCATGTTGCCGCTATGATCTCTCTTCCTCAGGCATGCGTAGCTCAGCGGATTAGAGCATCGGTCTTCGAAACCGAGGGTCGCAGGTTCAAATCCTGCCGCGTGCGTTCGGCTTACTGGGGCTACTCTTGTCGCCCCTATGCCCCTTGTAACTGCAAGCAATCTTCAGGTCACGCTCGGCGCCAAGCTGGTGCTTGATGGCGCCACTTTTGGTCTTGAACCCGGCGAGCGCGTGGGCCTTGTAGGTCGCAACGGTTGCGGCAAGACCACGCTGCTGCGAGTGATATGCGGAACAGAAAAAATTGAAGCCGGTGATGTCAGCCTGCAACGCGGCATTCGACTTGGTTACATGGCGCAGGAGCATCACTTTGACAAGGGCGACACACTGCGAAGTGCGGCGGCGAAAGCGATGGCTGAAGCCGACAAAGCCAAGACAGAGTTGGATGTTGTCTTTGAAGCCATGGCCACTGCGACTGGCGATGAATTAGATCGCTTGATGCATCGACAAGTTGAATTGCAAGATGCCATCGAGCGCGGCGGCGGTTGGAGCAACGATCATCTTGTCGAAGCGGTGCTGCACGGCCTTGGATTTCTGGACGAGCAATTTGAAATTCCTGTGGTGGCGCTCAGTGGCGGACAAAAAGCGCGCTTAAGTTTGGCGCGCCTACTGCTGCAAAATCCTGATGTGATTTTACTCGATGAGCCCACCAACCATTTGGATATCGAAGGCTGTCGCTGGCTGGAAACATTTCTCGCCGACACATTCAAGGGCGCGGTGGTGGTGATCAGCCATGATCGCCGTCTGCTGAATCGCGTCACCCATCGCATCGAAGAGATTCACGAGGGCCGCGTGCGCAGTTATCCAGGAAATTACGAGGCCTTCGTCTCGCTGCGCGTGGAGCGCCACCTGTCGCAGATGCGCGTGCATGAAAAGCAGCAGGACAAAATTCGCAGCGAAGAACGCTACATCTTAAAATACAAAGCTGGCCAGCGCGCCAAGCAAGTTCGTGGCCGCGAGACTCGGCTTGAGCGTTTCAAGCGCGATGAACTTGTGGAGCGTCCGATTGAACTTGATTCGATGCGCATTCGCCTGCCTTCGGGGCCGCGCGTTGGCGATTCGGTGCTGGTCGCCGAAGGCATCAGCAAAACATTGGGCGAGCGCGTTCTCTTTAAAAATTTCGATCTGTTTATTGCGTCTGGCGATCGCATCGGCGTGATCGGCCCCAACGGCGCTGGCAAAACCACGCTGGTTCGCACCTTGCTTGGTGAGTTGGAATCTGATTCGGGCACCATCAAGCGCAGTCCGAAGATTCACTCGGGTTGGTTTCGCCAGACCCACGAACATCTCGATCGCGCGCTCACCATTTGGCAACACTTGCAACGCACTGTGCCAGCGCGTCCAGGTGGCGCGAAGTTAACCGAGCAAGAAGCGCGCAATCTCGCCGGCGCATTTCTGTTCAGTGGTCAAGAGCAAGAGAAAATGCTTGGCGAACTTTCTGGTGGTGAACGCGCGCGCGCGGTGATCGCTGGCTTGGTCGCTGGCGGACATAATCTGCTGGTGCTTGACGAGCCCACCAACCATCTTGATATTCCCAGCGCCGAGCGTTTGGAAGAGGCGCTTGCGATGGATCCCGACGACGGCGGATTCGACGGCGCGTTGCTTTTGGTCAGCCATGATCGCGCGCTGCTTGCAGCCACTTGCGACAGACTGATCGTTGTGGATGGCGAAGGCAACGCCACTCTTTTCGATGGCACATATGACGAATGGGAAGCGAAGCGTCTGGCTGATGCGAAAGCCGCGGGTAACGCGAAAGCCGCGGGCAATTCAAAGGAAACATCTAGTCGCCCCGCCGCCGCGAAACACTCGACGAAATCGCAGGCTTCCACCGCCAAACGACCGCGTTCGTCGTTGGATGGAAAAAGTTCCGAGGACCTTGAGGCAGCGATCTCGAAGTTCACCACGCGTCGCGCGGCGATCGATCAAGATTTGATCAGCCCCGCGTTGTCGCGCGACCGCACCAAACTTGATCGCTTGTTACAAGAACGCGAAGCACTCGAACGCGATCTAGCCAATCATGAAGAAGCCTGGATGCGTCGCGCATCAACCGAAGCGTAAGCTGCGTCGCGCATCAGGCAAGTCTGCGTCAATTTCGTGCGTCAACCCTGGTGTCATTCGTCCCGCGCATCACGCAACATTCCACTGACTGCGTTTATTCCTGCGCCCGCGCCCGCACCATCAACACTGGAATATCTGTGCGATGACGCACGGCTTCTGCCACGCTTCCAAGCAGCAAATCTTTTACCACGCCATGACCGTGCGTACTCATAGCAATCAAATCACAGCCTCGTTGCTGCGCCACATGCACAATGCGTTTGGCGGGCTCGCCCTGCTCCAAGCAGGCCGACACGGTGAAACCCTCGCCCTGTAATTCTTGCATGCATCGATCAAGGTAGGCGCGATCCTTGTTCATCTCCTCTGAATCCTGCAGATCCAACTGCGTTTGATAGCGCGCGACAAATCCATCGGCGACATGGACCAGAATCAGTTGCGAGCCATGGAACTTCGCCAAGGGACGGATGTGCCGCAATATCTCTTGGTCGGCGGCGGAATTTTCCAGCGGAATCAGAATGGTGCGATACACAGATGTGCTCATGACGATCCCATCCATTCTTTGAATGTTTGCAACAGCAAGTACATGTTCAGCGCCACGATCACCGCGGTCATGCACCACGCCAGCGATTGCAGCCACAGTGCGTTGGCGAAGCGACCCATCTTGCGGGCGTCACTGGTGAAACGCACCAACGGCACCACGGCGAAACTTAATTGCAGCGACAAGATTACCTGACTCAGGATTAACAACTTGCCCACGCCATGCTCACCGTAGAGCGCCGCCACGATCACTGCTGGAACAATCGCGATGCCGCGGGTGATCAAGCGCCGCACCCACGGTCGCATTCGCAAATCGAGAAACCCCTCCATCACAATTTGTCCCGCCAGCGTGCCAGTGATGGTGCTGGCTTGACCCGACGCCAGCAGCGCCACGGCAAATACCGTGCTTGCTAGCGACACCCCCAGTGCCGGTGCCAGCAATCGATGCGCGTCGCTGATATCCGCCACACCCGCGTTGGGTGTGCCGTGAAATGCCGCCGCACTTAAAATTAGAATCGCCGCATTAATAAAGAAAGCCAGCAGCAACGCCACGGTGCTGTCAATGGTGGCGAACTTGATCGCCATCGACTTGCCCGAATCATCGCGTGTGTAGGCGCGGGTTTGCACCACGCTTGAGTGCAAATATAAATTATGCGGCATCACCGTGGCACCCAAGATGCCAATCGATATGTAGAGCATCGCGGGATTGGTCACGATCTCGCTGCGCGGAATAAAACCCGCCAGCACATCGCGCATCACCGGTTGCGACACGATCAACTCATAGGCGAAGCATCCGCCGATGATCACGATCAATCCGCCAACGATGCATTCCAACATGCGAAATCCACGGCTTTGCAGCAGCAACACCACCAACACATCAAAGGCGGTAATCACCACACCCACGACCAGTGGAATTCCAAAGAGCAGATTCAGCGCAATCGCCGAACCGATCACTTCGGCAAGATCACAAGCTGCGATTGCAATTTCACAGAGCCCCCATTGCGCTAATGCCGATGTCCGCGAGGAGTGATCGCGGCACGCCTGCGCCAAATCGCGCTGCGTAACAATTCCAAGTTTTAACGAGAGATGCTGCAACACGATCGCCATCAAATTAGAAATCAAGATCACCACCAACAGCGTGTAACCAAACTGCGCGCCGCCAGCTAAGTCAGTTGCCCAATTGCCGGGGTCCATGTAGCCCACCGACACCATCACGCCTGGACCGGAGAATGCGAGCAGCGTCCGCCAGAAACCGCCGCTGCGCACAATCGGCACGCTAGCGTGCGCGTCGCCAAGGGATGGTTGCACGGATTGCCGTCTCCACGCCTGCGATTGTTGTTGTCCCTCTTGGCTGCTCATGACTTCACAATATATACGGCGTAAAAAAAGTTCATCCCGAGCAGCGAGACTCGGGACGAACCAGCGGTGGATGCTTGGTGAGGCGCGCGCGGCTTACGGTAAGGGCAGCTCGATCGGCACGGGCTCGAAATTCAGTTCACTCTCGTTGGTCTCGCGCATGGCCAGCGTTTGCGGCTGCTCGACAACCTTCGTCTGCGCGGCGATGATCTGATCGCTGATCACATCGCCGATGAAGTTGCTGGCGGCATCGCCTTGCATCGAACCGCCGACGATGTTCACGCGGGCCTGCTCGCTATGCACGCTCGATGCGGCGGGCGAAATATTTTCGGTGAAGCGAACCGACTCCATCAATGCATAGCCGCCAAACAGATAGGCGGCGGCGCCCGACTCACCCGCGTGATTGCCGATGAAAGCTCCACGATGCATGGTGATCAACGCGCTTTCCGCGTACAAACCGCCACCCCACGCACCGCTTGTGAGTTGATTGTTGCTCAGCGTGGTGTCGAATATCTGCACGGCACCATCCTCCACACTCATGCCACCACCGTATGTGGTCGCGGTGTTGTCGCGAAGTGTGCAACCCTCCATGCGAATGTCACTGCGAATCGACTGCACCGCGCCACCAGCGATGGCCGCGCGATTGTCGATGAATTCGCATTGATCGAAGCGAATGGTGGCGTCCACACTTTTCGCGCCACCGCAATTTCCGACAAATTGACAGGCGGTGAATCGAGCAGCGCCTTCCAGTACGGAAGCCCCGCGACCCATCTCACCGACGCCAGACTGAAAGCGGATTCCATCACATTGCACAGAACCCGCACACACCGTGACGATCGGCCCGACGCTGCCATCGCCAATCAGTCGCGTGCCATCCGCTCCGCCAAACCCCCACAAGTGCAGCGTGCGGTTTCGCAACACGATTCGTTCTTTGTAGATGCCAGGCGCGATCATGATGGTGGCGCCATCGCAGGCACCATCGATCGCCTGTTGAATGGTTGCAAAATCATTGGGCACGCTGACTGCGCCACGCATGCACGCGGCGAATTCGCGGTGCATTGAATCATCAATCGCACGCACGATGGCGCCGCTGTTGGCGCTGCCGAGAAAGGTGCCATTGAGGAAGGCGGAGAACGCCGCAATGCTTGCGACGGAGACTGTGAACAGACCCCACGCGCGTCGACGACGAGGATCGATCTGGTTCATTCGCGCTACCACATTTTCGTTGATCGGTTCCATAGCGTTGCTCTCCTGTTGCGCGCAGACACCGCGCGAATCTTGAATCGTTTCCACCACACACATGCTGTTCTTCGTTTGTCCCAGCGTCGGGCGCCTTCTACGCGCGTCCGACGCCATCGTTGCGCCTTGGGCCCCTCAGCCCAGGCTTCCCGTTTCCCGCGGTCTGCGAAGCGTTCCCGCGCTTGCAGACCTTTCCAACTAGCCAGACGGGCCCACCCTCCTGGGCTCGTAAGGCAACACCAACAAGATCAGATTCACACATTCACAATGCAAGTGATTTATTCCTTTTTACCGATTCCATACTGGTGAAATTCACGGCACAATTCACTTGACACTTGTTTCGGTGAATGCAAGAGGCGACTGAAGCCATAGTTGAAAATATTTCACATAATTCCATCCATGCACAGCGTGCTTTCCATAACCAGCCGATTGCTCTGCAGTATCACCCTGCTTGCGATGCTCTGCACCGGTTGCAATGATCCGCCGCATCGCTTTGATTGCTATCCCGCGCCTCTCTCCACGCGCACGCTGATTCCGCTGGGATTGCACAATGACCCAACTGCATGGAGTTGCGTGGACAAGGCGCATGATGACTATTTAGAAGAATGGAAGTTGGTGATGGCCGATGATGCGGCGCGTTTAAGCGAACTGATTCGCAGTCGCTCCAATCCATTTGAAGGAGGAGATCTTCGAAATTGGCTGGCCGACTTGCAGACTGTTGAAAGTTTCGAGAAGCGTCATGCGAACATCATGATTCGCTTGGAGACTCTTGACGCTGCGTTGCTGGATCAGTGGAGCACATGCCTGGGCGCGCAGTGGGGTGAGCGCATGGAGGCGATGCGCATCGATCGTTCGATTTTGCGTTGGCGCGGAGTTGCCGAAGCGAACGGCCCCAGCATGCTTGATCTGCGGCTGATGATTCCAGCGTTAGCCCTTAACGCAGCGCAAACCGAGCAGTTGCGCGATGGGTTACGCGAGTATGCGCGCGCGGTGCAGCCCTTGGCTCGCAAACTCGCTGAGGCGCGGTTGCATCTGCCTGTGGTCACGATTCATCTGCGTGAGCAGGCGCTGGCCAAAGATGGCAAGGTGGATGAAAAAGTAATTGTCGCCAACGCTCTTGCAAAAGTGCAAGCGGTGCACGACCTAATCATTCGGCTGGATCTGAACACCATCGAGTCGTTGCGCGGAACGCTTCCAGATACTTCGCTTGATCGACTGCGTGATGCCGTAGTCAATGCAATGGATCGGCGGCGACCGCGCTATGGCAACGAACTTCTAGCGCCAGTCGCTGCGGAACTGACCACGATTGCTCCAGCGACGCGCGCGTTGATTCGAAAGGCGATCGATCAACACGCTGCCGCCGACGGAGTGCTGCGCGATCAGATCGCCCAGCTCGCCATGCGTGATCCACAGGATTCCAAACTACAAAATATTCGCGAGCAACGCGCGTTGATGCTGGTGGCGTTGAACACGCAGGTGATCGAAGCGTTGCCGCCCGAGATGCGCGACTCGATGAAGCAGATGCAGCGCGAGGGCGTTGCAAATTTGCGCTCCACGCTGGAAACGATTCTGGATCCAGCAGTCGCCAGTCGATTTGAACGCGAACTGCCCGAGCCCGAGCCAGCGGATCCGCCGAGGCGTTTGCCAATTCGCACCGGCAACGATGTGCTTGGGCAGTTGCTGCCCAGCGACTTTGCAGCATGGGCGGAGATTCGCATTCCCACGCTTGCACAAGGTGATCCTGATCGCAGCGAGCCGATGCGTTTACTTATCAGCGACGCGCGCGAGGCGTGGAGCGCCGAACTCGCCAACTCACTGGCGCGTTTGCAGCCGATGCAAAAGTTGGTGGAAGCCGGCATTCGCGAACCGATCACACTCTCTGAATTGCAGCGTCGTCTGCGCATGGCGGTGGCAGAACTAGATGCCGCGCGCTCGCGCTTGCAGTTGATCGAGGACCCAGTGTTACAGGATGCGGCGGCGATCATGAACTTTCCTATGGACGATCCGAGGGTGGAGCGTTTGCGTTTGGAACGCGCTGCTGAATTCGCGGGTCTTGGCTGGCGCGATATGCCGGTGCAAGCGATGTTTCAACTTGACCTGGAGGCCACGATTGATCTGCCCACTGTGATTGACGAGTTGCAGATCTCCTCAAGCAGCCGCGCCATCGCCGATATGGCTTTGGTTGACAACGCCGTACCTATTATCGAAAGCGCGGAGTTGTTGCGGCAATCCTGCGTGCAAGCGTTGCGAAGTTTGGTGCTGGAAATTAAGCGCGCCATGTTGCGCGAGGTGCCTGAAAATAAGATGGGCGCGTTGATCGGCAAGATTGTAAAAAGTGCCGCAGTCTCCATCGGCATCGCCGCCGAGATGCGAATTCAAGTGCAACAAACTTTGCTGACGGAAATTTGCGCCGCCCTTCCACCCGCCGATGCACGGGCGCTGCGTCGGGCCTATTGGTGCCGCGCCTATCCAGAACTTTATATGGAACGCAAACCCGTCGGCGTGTACCTGAATCAATTGCTTGAGGGATTGCCTGCACTGAGCGAGCGTCGCGCGATGGCGGAGGCGATCCTGGAGGGGCGCGAGCAGGCAATCGACGATGCGTTGCCGAGCATGATTCAGGCGCGCAAGCGCTACCCCACCGAAGCCATGAAGGTGAGGCGCGAGACCTTCACGCAAATCGAACGCGAGGCTCCGATTTTAGGATTCATACTTCGTCTGCGTGAAGAAATCGACGCGCGCGCCTTACGCAGTCTTGCCAGCTTGCATGACAACGACCCCGCGGCGTGGCAAGCGGTGATCGACTGGGGCGGCGAACATCCATTCAGCTTTGAAGGGCTGAATCAAAAATAATTTCGCGTTCGCGGCACCAACATTCACCCCGCGCTTGCATCCACTTTCTTGGCGATGAGTAGATAATTAAATCCGCGCAGGAAAAAGTTGCCTTCGATGGCGGATTTGGAAAAATCGCTGCGCTCCAACTTGGCGTTGTGGCGCACCACACAGATCACATCGATCATGGTGAATAAGGAACGCATGCGCGCGAACAATTCAAAGCCAATCGGCATGAATACGCCACCACCACCACCTTTCTCCCCGCGTCGCTTGCGCCATGAATCACTCACATACACCGCGGCGTAACGGCGATTTTTAAGGGTTCGATGTATCTCGCTAAGCACACGATCCATCGCTTGGTAATAGGCGGCGCCGTCATCTTCACCAGCGGCATCAAGCGTGCCGATGCAGCGCGCATCCTCGGAGTAACGCACATGCGTGGAATACGGCGGATCCACAAATGCAAAGTCAACGCTGGCATCGGGCTGCGGCAACGCGCGGGCATCGGCCAGCACAATCTCATCGCGGGTTGGCGCAAGATCAAAGCCAACACCTTTGCGCTTGAGATGCGCGCACACATCAAGGGTGGTACCCGAGCCGCACATCGGATCAAGCACCACATCGCCTTCGCGGGTGTAACGCTGCAGCAATTGCCAAATCACCCACGATGGCGTGGCACCAACATAATCCTTACTGCCCTGCATGGTGATGGTGAAACCATCGGCATCCACAGCGTCGTAATGCTGGCTGGGGTATTCCCATAATGTTGTCGGTAACACCTTGATCTGCGGTCGTTGCATGGTGGTTCAGTCTAAG
>Ga0209702_10004657_pt1 | contig 19639 bp, 16 predicted proteins | sample FRY01_FD_187210 | JGI IMG/M metagenome (GOLD analysis project Ga0209702, IMG submission 187210) | Freshwater microbial communities from Lake Fryxell liftoff mats and glacier meltwater in Antarctica - FRY-01 (SPAdes) (version 2) | ecosystem: Environmental > Aquatic > Freshwater > Ice > Glacier...
TTTCAAAACTTCGATTTACTAATTCTTTATTTAGAATCAGCATTTTTACCTCGTTTTTTAGCACCAAACAAATTAAATGCAGGAGACAAAGAAATTTTTTCAAAATACACTGGTCATACTCTACATGCAATTTCTACATTGTCCGATGAGGTGAAAGAAATTAGATGTTTGAGTACTGAGAAACTGTCTTTCTCAAAGTGGGTATACCCTCGAAATGTAACTCACCGATATTCCAAAACGAATGCGAAAAACTTAAAGTTTCGAAACATCGCAAATTACATCTCATTCATTCGGTTAGCTAAACAAGAAATTAAGACTTATCAGCCAAATGTAATTTTGATATACGATGGAGTAGCTCTTGGTCTATTGGCATTTATTCTAAGAGACGTAAAAAAGGTGAAATTTAAGTGGTATCATAACCACGATCTCTTTGATAAGAAATACATAAAAAAATTTTCAATTACTAATGTACTTTCGATACTAGAAAAGAGTGTATTAGTGAAATTTGATCTTTTGACTGTACCGTCTAAGGAGAGAATTCCTTATTACAATTTTTTTAAGGGAGAAAAACAAATATTACCCAATTATCCAATGTTGAGTGATGTTAAACCCCGTTATATAAATGAAAGAAAGCAGCGTTTCGATATTATCTATCAAGGTAGAATATCTAGTGATCACGGAATTGAGGAGTTATTGCAGTTTCTTTCGAATAATAAGTCTTATTTTTTATATGTCAAGCTGGTTGGATTTATTAAGCTTGAATATAAAGAGCAATTAATTGAACTGATTAATGACCTTAATTTAAAAAGTCAAGTGGAGATAATTGAAAATGTTCCATATGAGTCTTTGAAAGCAATAACGGAAATGTGCCATATTGGATGGGCAGTTAATAAGCCTACTAGCTTAATGTATGCTACAGGAGGATCTTCTTCCAATAAAATTTATGAGTATATGAGTTGTGGACTACCAACTATATATTTTAAAGCTAAAACTTATCAGGATTCTTTAGGATCTAGTAATTGGGCAGTTTCAACTGATTTACTGGATTCATCTTTAAAAATTTGTTTTGATACAATTATTCAAAACTATAATAGTATGAGAAATGATGCAGCACAAGATTTTAAAACGAAATTTAACTATCAAAATGTTATTAAAAATATAATTAATTAAATGAGTATCTAGCCTTCCCCTAAGAATGGGAAGGCTAGATACTTGGAAGCCATTAAAAAAAAATTATGAAAATATCCATTTGTATTCCTCAATATAACAGAATAAATCTTCTTCTTAAAGGGTTAAGACATATCGCAAATCAAACCTATGGCAACATAGAAATTGTTGTTAGTGATGATTGTTCTACGGATGATACTGAAAGTGAAATTAAAGAATTTACTAAAACTTATAAGTATCCGATTGTCTTTTTTAGGTTTGAAGAGAATCAAGGTTATGATCGAAATTATAGGAAATGTATAGAGCTGGGAACTGGAGATTATTGTCTTGTAATTGGCAATGACGATACCTTAAATGAAAATAATGCCATTGAATTACTTGTTAATTTCTTGACAAAAAATAATTTGCCGGATATTGGTTACTGTAATTTTATTGAAGAAAAAGACAGTGGTAACACAGTACAAAGAGCTATGGAAACTAAGGTACACGGCAGCGGTATAGATGTGGCCATAAAACATGCAAATGGGTTTAGTTTTGTTGGAGGATTAATATATAAAAAAGAAAGCTTTGATCAATACAATACAGCTAAACACGATGGGAGCATTTATTCTCAAATGTATTTGGGTTTAAAAATGATTGCAGATGGATGTATTCTATTTACAATTAAGGAACCTTTAGTTTTAAAAGATATACATTTTGATGATGGTTCATTTAGATGGTCGGCCTATCGCGATGGTCTACCGAAAGGATGGTTGGAATACAAAAGATTTAAAAGTGGTCTTTTGTCAGTTATGAATGTCTTAATCTCTGCATGTAAAGATGCCAAAACCGCTAAAGGAAATTACACTTATACAATTATGAAAAGAATGTATACAGTTACTTATCCTTATTGGGTTATAGAGTATAAGCACTACGGAAGTATGGCCGCAAGTTGGGCTTTATCCTTTGAAATGAATCCTAAGCGAAATAATTTCACTAAGGAACTTTCAATTCTAGAAAAGATTAAAATTTTCACTTATTACTACATTTTTACTTCAATGGCTTTTTTGACTCCGTATGCACTTTTTATGAAATTTAAAAAAGGGCTACACAAGATGGTTAGATCAAATTAAAAAAAAATATGCAAAAAATATTAATTACAGGTGCAGCAGGTTTCATTCCAAGTTCATTGGTTGATGCTCTATTAAAATCAAACAACTACTATGTGGTTGGTATTGATAATATGTTAACGGGAAGACGTGAGCATGTTGCCGAACACAAAAATTACAAATTCATAAAAGCTGATGCCAATAGCTTTGCGGATATGTCTACTATAATGGCGAGGTATGCTTTTGATTATGTCTTTCATTATGCCGCAGTGGTCGGTGTTAAAAGAACCTTAGATAATCCTTCTATGGTCCTTAATGACACTGCGGGACTAAAAAATATTCTAGAACTTTCTAAGAATACTGGAGTTGAGAGAATCTTCTTTTCTTCTTCGTCTGAAGTTTATGGAGAACCTGTGGAGGTTCCTCAGCATGAAGAACATACTCCGTTAAATTCACGACTTCCATATGCTATTGTTAAAAATTTAGGAGAAAGCTATTTGAAATCTTATTATCAAGAGTATGGTCTAAACTATACTATTTTTAGATTTTTTAATACGTATGGAGAAAGACAAAGTGAAGATTTTGTGATTGCTAAATTTATTGCAGCAGCTAAAAGGAATGATGATTTAACAATTTTTGGAGATGGATTACAAACTAGGACATTTTGTTATATTAAAGACAATATTGATTTTACTTTGAAAATATTAAAGGATAAAACCTTGATCAATGAAGTTGTAAATGTTGGTCATCATGAGCAGAAAACGTTGCTAGAAACAGCAAATACAATAAAAAGAGTTCTTGGTTCAGAGTCGAAAATTGTGCATTTGCCTGCATTAGAAGATGGAGATATGAAACGTAGACAGCCAGATAATAGCAAAATGTTAAGTGTGTTGGGCAGAGAGCTAACGCCATTTGAAGAAGGTCTAAAAAAACTTTTATAATAAGAGGGTCTATGAAAAAAATCTTGGTAATTGGTTCTAATAATAGAGGTTCTCTTGAACAATCCTATTTTAGAAGTATTAAAAAAGTCTACCCGTCAACTTCCTTTTTTGATTATAAAAAAGAGACTCTTCCATTTATTCGCGGAGGTAAAATTGGTAAACTCATCCATAGCTTTTTACCGGTTGAACAGTGGAATAGAAAAATGAATAGGATATTGATAATTGAGGTTAAGCAACAGCAACCTGATGTGCTATTTTTCTTTGCCAAAGCAAGTATATTATATGGCACTTTAGCCTGTATTAAAACTATTTTCCCTAAAATAAAAATAGTTTGGATTTGGCCAGATACACCAATGAATTTAGAGAATTGCAACCTTCAAAATGCTCCATTTATTGATTATCTTGGCACCTATAGTTCTTCATCTGTTGATGTCTTTAAGAAGTTAGGATATTCGTTGGTTGATTTCCTTCCTTTGGGTAGTGATAAAGGCATGCATTTGATATCAACCCTACCTATCCAATATGATTGGGACATAGGTTTTGTTGGAGGATGGAGACCTGAAAGAGAAGCTGTGATGCAAAAAATAGTGGACAATTTTGGTCACTTAAAAATTGCTATTCATGGGCCAAATTGGAAAAAGATGTTAAAGGGAAGTGTTTTAGTCAGTCGGGTGATATCCAGCGGGTTGTATGAAGATGAACTAGCGTCATTTTTTAATAGAACAAGAATTAATATTAATGTCATAGACGATACTAATTACCCGGCTGCAAATATGAGGTTTTTTGAGATTCCCATTTCTTGCAGCTTGCAGTTAGCTTCAAAATGTCCTGAAATGGAATCTGAATTTGTAGATAATCAGGACATTGTCTATTTTGAAGACACTGATGAACTTTTGGCCAAAGTGGAATACTTAGTGGAGAATCCAAAAATTTGTCAAAACATAGCTTTAAGTGGCTATACTAAAACCTTAGAAAAACATACCTACGATGTGCGTGTGCATCAGGTTTTTTCTTATCTGTAATATGTATTCTTAAGGATGGAAATAAATATTAAATCTCTGGTATTATTGGTAGATCTAATTAAAGAGAACTGCTATGATTATGATCGTGCAATAATTTTTCTTTTTATCAGTTTACTTATCTTATTTATATTGAGAATGACAAAGGAGGTAGCTGTGACTTATCTTATGTGCATTCTATCAACTTTACAATGGCTAATAGGTCCTCTTATTTATTTTTCTGAATATAATCATGGAGTGGCAATTGAAGTGGCTAAAATGCAGGTAGGTAAATTAGAATATTTTGATTTTGCTTTTCCGAGTACCATTGCATTTTGTATAGGATTGTTATTATTCCAGAGCTGCACACTACTAGGACTTTTGAGATTCCGGCGTGGGGATGTATTCTCTTAACTCTTGATAATAAAGAAATAAGAAGGTTTTTTACAGATGAAGATGTAGTCTTTTATAGTTTAAAAGAAGAACTTTTAACCAAGTTGAAATATTTGATAGTAGATAAAAAGGCAGCCGATAGAATAGCGATGAATGGATATAAGAATACAATAAATGGTCCTTATTCTCATTTATCCATTATGAAAGAGATTCTTCAAAAGATTAAAATAGTATGAAGCGTATCGTACCTTTCCTCGTTATTCTTTGTTTTTACTATTGCCAATGGATTGATATAAATCTTGCTATTGGTTTGACACAGATAGTATTACTAATAAAACTTCTTTTATCATCCTCAAAGGAGCTGAGTTTCATGTTGTTACTTTCAAACTTAGCTGTACTCCAATGGTTGGTTGGTCCCGCAGTTTACTATTCTGATTTTAATCCGGGACAAGTTATTGAAATAACGATTATGCAAGTTTCTAGCGAAACGTATTTTAATTACGCATGGCCTGCGACTATATTCTTTGTTATAGGATTAAATTATTCTAATATTAGTTCTCAAATAAATTTAGGTAAAATGTATGAGAATTTAAATCCAACTACCTTTAAATATTTTATAGTAGTCGGAATAGTTTCTGGTCTAATATTACCACTTCTGCCTCTTGCTTTTAAATTTATTTTTGTGGTTTTAATGTATTTTAGTTTTGCTGGAATATTTGGATTAATAGTAGGTAAAAATAAAAGTAGGAGTGATTTTGCTTGGCTAATGGGTTCTATGGTCTTTATTATATTTAACTCATTCAAACATGCAATGTTTGGGGAATTAGTCTTTTTTCTTATCCTTACCACACTGGTGTATTTTCATTTTAACCAAACTAAACTAGGAACTAAGATTATATTGTTTACGAGTCTTGTTCTGCTTGCTGCATTTATTCAATTGGTTAAAATGCCTCTTCGATCATTGAACAGGAAGAATGATACCTCAACGTATACTAATTTCAGTAAGGTTGTAAGTAGTGATGCTTTAAGTATAAAAAACTTTGAATCAGATGGGTTTATGGCATATACTATTGCTCGCTTTAATAATGGAGCCGTAGTTAGTTATGTTCTGGATAGAGTACCTGATAAAATTGACTATGTAAATGGGAACACGATATTATCTGCCATTATCGGATCTTTTGTTCCCCGATTATTATGGCCCAATAAGGAAACTTCTGGATCAGAAATGTATCTAAAATATACAGGTTTGAAATTTGGAGGATCTTCTTATGGGATATCTCAGCTAGGAGAAGGATATGCTAATTTTGGCCGAAATGGAGGTGTAGTTTATATGTTTTTATTGGGTCTTGTCATGTCCTTTATATTAAATTCAATTCTTAAATATTCAATAAAGCATCCCCGATATTTACTTTTTCTTCCTGTACTCTTCTTACACGGTATCAAGGTTGAAACAGAGCTAAATCGATCCTTGGGTTTTATGTTGAGAGTAATCGTAGTATTGTTTTTAATCAATCTTCTTTTAAAATTTTTTTCAAACTCTAAGTATTCACTCTATTGAAAACGATTATCACAGGTATTTCAGGCCAAGACGGTGCCTATTTAGCAAAACAGCTACTTAGCCAAGGACATAGTGTAATAGGTCTGGTACGTGGTAGCATTTCGAGTTTGAATGGATTGAAGTATTTAGATATTTTTGATTCTATTGAATTATGCACGATTGATCTAACGGATAAGGATGGATTAAATGATCTTTTTAAATCTATTCAACCAGATTACTACTATAATCTAGCTGCACAAAGTTCAGTTGGTGCGTCTTTTGTAAATCCTCACGAGTCTATTTTATTTAATCTGCATTCCACCCTAAATGCTCTAGAGGCTATAAGGGTATATTCTAGACACACCAAATTTTATCAGGCAACTAGCAGTGAAATGTTTGGTGATGTAGCTGAGTTGCCTATTACCGAAAAAACCTTACTTCACCCTCAAAGTCCGTATGCCATTTCCAAAGCAGCATGTCACCACCTAGTCAGAAACTATCGAGAATCCTATGATATATCAGCGTGTTCTGGGATATTATTTAATCATGAATCCGTATTAAGAAGAGAAAACTTTTTTATAATGAAAGTGATCAAGACTGCTTTAGATATTAAGTTTAATAGATGTGATGAGCTTAGAGTAGGAAACATAGATATAAAAAGGGATTTTGGATTTGCTCCGAAGTATGTAGAAGCTATGATTTTGATGATGGATCAAGAAGAGCTGGACGACTATATAATTTGTAGCGGAACGTCTATTACTTTACGTTCTATTATTTATCACATTTTTGATTGTCTGAATATTTCAAAGGACAGAGTTGTCATTGACCAACGTTTCTTTAGGCCATCAGAAATTTCAGACATCTATGGAGATAATTCGAAAGCAAAAAGGGAACTAGGCTGGGAATATGATTTTTCATTTTATTCTGTTGTTGAGAATATTTTGGAAGAGTATCAAACTAAATTTTACAATGTATAAGCTCCACTATTATCAGAGAAAAAGAAGGGACGGCAAAAATTTTAGCCTTGAACAAATATTCGAGGATTTGAGGAATAGATTCAAAGGGTCTTATAATGTTCAGAAAATAGAAGCTCCATTTGTTAGCTCAGGTCTCTTTAAGCGATTATATAATGTTATTTATGCTATTTTTCATCAAGGAGATGTGAATCATATAACGGGTGATATTAATTATATGAATTTATTTTTGAGTAAGAAAAGGAACATATTAACTATCCTAGATTGTGGTATTTTGCATAGAACCAAAGGTCTAAGGAGAGTTTTTTTGAAACTGATATGGTTTCAACTGCCGGTTTGGAGGTCAAGATACGTTACTGTAATATCTCAAGCAACCAAAGATGATTTGTTATCTAATATTAATTGTAATTCAGAGAAGGTAAAAGTAATATATGTTCCAATAAGTCAGGATTTTAGTTTTGTATCGAAAGAATTTAATGGTGCGTCTCCAAGAATACTTCAGATTGGAGCAGCTCCAAATAAAAATTTAAGTCGTTTAATAGAAGCTGTTACAGATACACCTTGCGTATTAGTGATTATTGGAGAGATTGATCATACTAATACAACATTATTAGTCGATAATAATATAGACTTTGAAAATTATATTGGAATCCCTTTTGATAAAGTGATAGAGGAATATCAAAAAAGTGATTTGCTATTTTTTGCGTCAACGTTTGAAGGGTTTGGGATGCCCATTTTAGAAGCTCAAGCTACAGGCAGGGCTGTTATTACTTCTAATATATTATCTATGCCAGAAGTAGGTGGAGAGGGGGCTCATTATGTAAACCCTTATGACGTAGGAGAAATAAAAGCGGGAATAGTACGACTTATTTCAGATAGAAGATATAGAGAAGATCTTATTAAGAAAGGTCTAAAGAACGTAGAACGCTTTGATCCAGAGACCATAGCAAATCAATACAATGAGCTGTATAAAGAGATAATACTAGATATTAAAGTTTTGGCATAAGTTCCTATGAAAAATAAAATAGCAATCAAAATTACCCTGACAATTCTTTTATCTTTCTATTTGATTATCATGTATAGTAAATCGAATTTTAATGCTGAGGAATTTGGTTTGGGAGAAGGAACGACATCACATTTTGCGGCAAGCAATGGTTTTCCTATTCATATTAATAAGTTAAATAAAGAACAATGTTCTCCATTTCTAGAAGGCATTAAAAAGAATGCAAAGAAAAAGAACATTACGTTATTCTTGGGAAATTCTCAAACCCATGGTATAAATCAATATGAGATGGAAGATAGCAATTATGTGAGCCTATTACATAATAAGGTGGATTTAGATTATATCATTTCACACAGTATTCAGAATGCAAGTCTGCAGTATTTTTTATTATCCTTAACTTACCTTCATAACAAGACCAATCTTACTCAAGTTATAATTCCACTATTTTATGATGATTTTCGTGAAGATGGAATACGACAGATATTTTTTGAAAATTTAATAGAAGAAGATTTTTATTTGGATTCCAGCATTGGAAGTATGGCCTTAGAACTCAATTCCGAATTGGATTTCTTAAAAAAGAAAAATAATAATGAGGAGACAAATAAAAAGAAATCCACCCAAGAAATTACGGAAGATAATATTGAATCTTTTTTATCTTCTAACTCGAAGTATTGGTCAGCGAGAAAAGACATAAGGAGTAAACTATTTATTGAATTGTATCAATTAAGAAATAGAGCTTTTGGAATTAATGCCCAAACAATAAGAAATAAAATTCCAATGATTTATAATAAAAATATAGACGCGTTAAAGGCTATAATTTACTATTGTCAAGCAAATGGCATTGAATTACATACTTATATCCCACCAATAAGGAATGATGTTACTATACCATATGTTATAAAGGATTATCAAGACTTTAAGTCTGAAGTAGATCTGCTAGTCAGTAATGCAGGGTTTTCGCACTATAATTTTGAAGATATTGTACCCGCAGCGATGTGGGGAGTAAAGAACTCCACAAATGGGAGTAGTGAGAAGGAATATGATTTTATGCATTTTACTGGCGAAGGACATCAATTGTTGTATTCAAGTCTATACTCTAATATTTATAGAGATTCAATAAAAAAATAGGTATGCTTTTTAATTCGCTGACATTTATAGTATTTCTAACGATATGTGTTATTCTTTTTTGGACACTTAAGCCCAAAGCTAGAGTATTAATGTTATTCATATCTAGTCTTGTATTCTATGGGTTTTGGAGATGGGATTTTGTTTTACTAATGTTGTTCTCTACTTTTTTGGATTATTTCATCTCCTTAAAGATTCATAATAGCACTAAAGTTTCAAAGAGACGAGTACTTATTTTAACAACCCTTATACTTAATATTGGATTACTTGTAGTTTTTAAATATCTATTTTTTATTACAGAAAATGTAAATAGTGTATTAGCACTATTTACTTCAAATCTGTCCATTGATTCTCTGAAATTAATTCTCCCATTGGGCATTAGTTTTTATACATTTCAAACTGTTTCGTACTCACTCGATGTATATAGAGGACATTGTAAACCTGAAAGAAATTTCATACTCTACGGTGCTTATGTGACATTTTTTCCGCAGCTAGTTGCAGGTCCAATATTAAGAGCTGATGAGGTAATTGATCAATTGAAAGTAAGAAAGAAATTTAGTCCTAGTTTTATCTTGGAAGGGCTGAAGAGAATCTTATTTGGGCTCTTTCTGAAGGTTGTTCTTGCAGATAATATAGCACCCCTTGTTGATGAAGCCTTTGCATCCAATTTGGATTTGTTTTCGGCCTTTGACGTATTGACGATTTCATTTCTTTTTGGATTTCAAATCTTCTTCGATTTTGCTGGCTATTCACATATAGCTATTGGGTGTGCTAAGCTCATGGGTATCGATTTTCCAGAAAATTTCAACTTCCCCTATATAGCTAGGTCATTCAAAGACTTTTGGAAGCGTTGGCATATATCACTCTCAAGTTGGATTAGAGATTATCTTTATTTACCTATTCTAGGAGTAAAGGTGATAAATAAAAATTCGCTTTCAGAAGGTGGAATTGAGGTTATTGAAAACAAAAAAAAGAGAAATTCTAGTTTGGCTCTATTTCTAACTTGGGCTATAATGGGCTTATGGCATGGGGCAAACTGGACGTTTGTTTTTTGGGGAGTCTACCATTCTTTTTTTATATTTTGTGAAAGATTTATAGTGAAAAGTAAATATGTTAATAAGAGACTACGAGAGAACGTTGGTTGGTTTATCGTATTACCGATAACTATGCTTTCATGGATACCATTTAGAGCGGAAAGCTTATCTGATGCCTTTCAATTGTATGAAAAAATGTTTCATATCAAGAATTACTCATTCTACTCCTTGCGTGAAAATTACTTTCTAATTGCAGCAATATTGCTTTTAGGGTTTCTTCTAGCTTATTATACTTTTCATTGGAAGCCTAGAAAAAATAAATTAAGCATGTCTGTTCGTTTTATAGGAGAAATACTTGTTTATAGTACAATGTTATTTTTAGTTTATGTCTTTTTAAGACCAATTAGTCAATTTATTTATTTTCAGTTTTAACATTTGAAGCAGAAACTTCTCATTTTTTCTGATTGGTTTTCTCCAGCATACAAAGTCGGGGGACCTGTACAGTCTATAGCTCAATTGTGCTTTTTGTTACGAGATACATTTGAAATTTATGTAGTGACTTCTACCCGAGATCTAAATGAAGAATTAAGGCTACCTGAAAATGCCAAAAACAAATTTGTAGATGGCCAAGGAATACGCATTATCTATTTAGATAATGAACATCTAACTTTACGCTCAATCCGCTCCATAGTAAAGGAGGTTAATCCAAGCGTATTTTTTTTCAACGGATTATTCAATACTTATTTTGCCAAAATTGTATTGCTTCTTTTAGTCACTGCTAGAAGAAAAAAGAGAGTGCTGTCGGTAAGAGGAATGTTGAAAGAATCCGCTTTTAGCAGAAAAAAAAGTAAAAAACGTATATATATCTACTTGCTCAAATTATTAGGTGGGCATAAGCAATTCGTTTTTCATTGTACAACAGAAAGTGAGCAAGCCGAAGTAATAAGAGAGTTTGGCAAAAAAACCAAGACACAAGTATTATCCAATGTTCCTTTCATAAATAAGGAAAGAAAAAACAATGAAAAGAACAATATACTTCGATTAGTATATGCCGCCAGAGTACATCCTATAAAAAACCTATTGCAAGTAGTAGGTGCTTTGCAAAAAGTAAAAGAGCCAATAGAGCTTTGTATTATAGGTGTAATTGAGGGTGAGCGATACTGGGAAAAATGCAAGGATCGCATTGAAAAACTGCCGCAAAACATAAAAGTACGTTATTTAGGCAGTATAGAACATGCTCTTTTAATGAAAGAACTAACCCATCATCACGTCTACATCCTTCCAACCTTAGGTGAAAACTTTGGGCACTCTATTTTTGAAGCATTTACCAATGGGTTGCCAGTTATTATTTCTGACCAAACACCATGGAGAGAGTTAGAGGAGAAGAAAATTGGCTTTGACATTCCGTTGAATCAGCCTCAAAAATTTGTGGAGGCCATTGAATTTTTTGCTAGAATGCAGGATTCTGAGTATCAAAAATGGTCTCAAAATGCCAATGAATTTGCCTTAGATTATTTTAGCAAGCAAAATTATCTAGCTGGTTATCAATCTTTATTTACCGTTAATAAAAAGGTTGGAATAGTAGCACCTATGCCATTTACGAGATATAAGGGTGGTATTAGTGTTTTTGTAGAAAATATTTTAGCAAAAAAATCGGAATTTAAGTCTGAAGGAATAGACCTCCATTTTATAAATACCTGCATTATTCCAAGAAGTAATAATAGTGCAGGAAAATTAAAATTTGTTAATTTAAAAAATTACATAAAATTTCTAAGGTCCGCTTACCGTAAAATTAAAGAGGACGATATACCTATTGTACATATTCATACATCTACAGGCTTAGCCTTAATAAAGGATGCTTTTTCAGGATGGATATTTAAAACAGTTTTAGGAACTAAGATAATTTTACATCCTAATTATGTAGAGGCTAATTTAACAAGCAAAAAGTGGACACTAAAAATAGCGACTTTTTTAATTAATCGTACTATTGATAAGGTAATTATCTTAAGTGAAAACCTGAAAGAAAAGCTAATCTCATTAGGTATTCCTAGTCATAAAATAGAAGTGGTTATGAATTTTTATGCTAAAGGTTCGAAGTTGCAAGAGATTGTGAAACCAAAGGAATCGACTACCTTATTGTTCATTGGAACTTTAGATGAAAGGAAAGGAATACTGGATCTATTGAAAAGTCTTCGGAGTCTTATACATCTGAATTGGACTATGGATGTAGCAGGTGAATTTATGGAGGAAGAATTTAAAGATATTTTCTTGTCCACTTTAATAGAGTTCAATCTCTCGGATAGGATCAGGTTAAAAGGGTATGTCTCAGGTAAAGATAAATGGCAATTATTTGAATCCTCTGACATCCTAATTTTACCCAGTTATGCGGAGGGTTTTCCCCTAGCTATACTGGAAGCCTTGTCTTATGGCAATGCAATCATAACAACTAATGTAGGTGCAAATAATGAGCAACTGGGGGAAATTTGCAATCTTATTGAACCTGGGAATATAACTCAGCTCACAAGAGAAATTAAATTATTGCTTACAAACAAAGAACTCTTAGACTACAGAAAGCTTCAATCGGGGAATCTTTCAGAGAAGTATACTTTTGAAGTCTTTAAAAAACAAATAATAAAAATTTACGATAAAATTTAAAAAATGTACATTTTAGGACTAAACGCATACCACGGAGATTCTTCAGCAAGTATTCATAAAAATGGAGAGCTACTAGCTGCTACGGAAGAAGAACGAATAAAGAGAATCAAACATTGGGCAGGACTGCCTATTGAAGCCATTCAATTTTGCCTGAGCGAAGCAGGAATATCATTGAATGATGTGGATGTGATTACAGTGAGTAGAGACCCCAAGGCAAAGATTGGAAAAAAAATACTTCAAACACTAAAAAAGGGTATAAGCCTAAAGGCTGTAAAAGATAGAGGGGCTAATTCTTTAAAAATTACAGGAATTAAAAAGGATATTGCAAATGCTTTTGGGTTAGATTCAAAAAGCTTAAAAGCAGAGGTTAAGTTTATAGAGCACCATAGAAGCCATATGGCTTCCTCTTTTCATGTTTCTCCATTCGAAGAATCTGCAATTTTATCTATAGATGGAATGGGAGATTTCAGTTCTACCATGCGGGGTGTTGGGAGAGGAAACAAAATAGAGGTTTTAGACAGTGTTAGCTATCCTCATTCTATTGGCATATTCTATACCTCATTTACACAGTATCTTGGTTTTCCGCATTACGGAGACGAGTACAAAGTAATGGGCTTATCTCCTTATGGAGAAGCCAAGTATACAGACAAAGTGTGGGATGTTATATCAAAAAAAGAGAACGGACAATTTACCTTAAACCCAAAATATTTTAAACATTTTAAAGAAGGTGTTGCTATGAGTTGGGAAAGTGGTTCTCCAGAAGTAGGCCAAATTTTCAGTGCTGCCTTTATCGATCAATTTGGGCCAGCTAGAGGCAAAGACGAAGAGCTAACCCAGTATCATAGAGATTTGGCAAGTAGCGTACAACGAGTAACCGAAGAAATTATATTTTTTATGGCTGAAGATTTGTTTAATAAAACAGGTCTTAAAAATCTTTGCATTACAGGTGGTGTTGCCCAAAACTCAGTTGCAAATGGGAAATTACTGGCAAATACTTCCTTCGAAAACTTATTTGTACCTCCTGCAGGTCACGATGCAGGCACATCGGTAGGATCTGCCTTGTACCATTATCATCACAATTTAAATAACGATAGACTTCCTTTTAAAATACAACCGTATACAGGAGCACAATTTAGTAATGAGGAAATAAAAATCTATTTAGACGAGGAAGGAGTAGCGTATAATTTCATTGAAAATGAAGCTGATTTAATTGACCAGGTAGCTGGTTTGTTACACCAAGGAAAAGTAATTGGTTGGTTTCAGGGGAGAGCAGAATTTGGTCCAAGAGCCTTAGGAAATCGCTCTATTCTTGTAGATCCTAGTAGAAATGATGCGAAAGAGTTACTCAATTCAAAAATAAAGCGAAGAGAAAGTTTCAGACCTTTTGCTCCGTCCATACTTAAAGAAGCCACTGGCGACTACTTTGAGGTAGTAGACGATGTTCCTTTTATGGAAAAGGTGTATCAAGTAAAGAAAGAGAAAAGGGGTGTCATTCCTGCGGTAACCCACGTGGATGGCTCAGGCCGCCTACAAACAGTGACAGAAAAAGACAATGACCGGTATTATAAACTGATAAAGAAGTTTAGTACCTTATCAGGAATTCCAATTCTTTTAAATACCTCGTTTAATGAGAATGAACCAATTGTGAATACACCAAAGCACGCGTATGACTGCTTTGCTCGTACAGATATGGATGTGCTTGTTTTAGGGAACTTTGTGTTAATTCGATAAAGAGTGAAAATTTCCATTATAACTGCGTGTTATAACAACGAAAAAACCATTGCTGCCAGCATGCAAAGTGTGGCAAATCAAGTTGGAGTACACTTAGAGCATATTATAGTAGACGGACTCTCTACGGATAAAACGCTGGATATTGTAAGCTCCTATTCCCATAGTATCAAAGTAATTTCAGAAAAGGATACAGGTATTTATGATGCGTTAAACAAAGGAGTAGCTGCGGCTACTGGCGACATTGTTGGCTTTTTGCATAGTGATGATGTTTTTTATGCGAATGATGTCTTGCAGAATATTCAAAATTTCTTCATTCAATCAGCAGATTTAGAGGGTATATATGGCGATATTCAATTTGTGAATCAAGAAGGCAAAATCATCCGCCATTATTCTTCCAAAAACTTTAAATTTTCTGATTTTGCACGAGGTAAAATGCCTGCCCATACTTCTTTTTTTGCCCGCAAAACAGTGTATGAAGATTTTCAGTTTGATTTAAGCTATAGCATTGCAGCTGATTTTGATCAGATGTTGCGAGTTTTCAAAAGCAACAGTTATACTATTCAATATCGGCCTATACGTACCACCACTATGCTTACTGGTGGTGCAAGCACTAAAAATATACAAGCTAGACTTACCCTAAATCGTGAAATAATGCAAAGCTGTAAGCAAAATGGCATAAAAACGAATGCATTTAAAGTGTATTCTAAATACTTTACCAAAATACTTGAATTTAAGTTTTGAATAAAATCACTCCTTTGGTTTTTATAGATCCTGTGCCAAAGGAAGAAGCATGGAAGTACATAATGGCCTCAGAATTTGGAGCTTCTGTACTTAAAAAAAAGTAGCGTCATGGTATAGTGAACAAATGGGAAAACGTATCTAGATGGAGGAAGAGGTAATACAACTAGCCATACTAGCGGGAAGGTCTATTTTAGAATATTATGATAGGGAGAACTATGATGTAACTTTAAAAAGGGACAACTCTCCTGTGACACAAGCAGATGAGGCATCTCATACTGTTTTAATGAAGGGGTTAGATACGTATGGATGGCCTATTTTGAGTGAAGAGGGAAATATAGCCAGCTACGATATACGTAAAAACTGGACTACATACTGGTGTATAGACCCACTGGACGGCACCAAAGAGTTTATTAATAAAAATGGCGAGTTTACTGTCAATATAGCCCTAATGGAAAGGGGGAGACCCATTTTTGGTGTAGTCTATGTACCCGTGACAGATGAATTATATGTAGGAGGAGTAGGTAATCCAGCTAAAAAAATAGACAAAGGTGTTGCGACTCAGTTGCCGCATTCTAGCCATACCTCTTTAGCATCTATTCAAGCGATACCAGGGACTACGGTGGTTGTGTCTCGGTCTCATTTAGATGCTACTACTGTAGCGTTTTTGTGTGCATGTAACGAACCTATTACTTTGAGTATGGGGAGTTCACTCAAGTTTATGAAAATAGCAGAGGGCTCTGCTCATATTTATCCTCGTTTTGCACCTTGTATGGAGTGGGATACTGCTGCAGCACACGCTATATTAAATAGCCTTGGCTATGCTATATACCAGCTAGATGGCTCATTAGAATTAGAATACAACAAACCAAGTTTGCTTAATCCCTATTTTATATGTTATTAAAGAAGAGAAAGGCTACAAATGAGTATAAAAAAAGAGAGGAAGAAAAACTTTACATTTTCAAGGTCTGAAATTAAATTTAAGGTATGTCTAATAATAAGATATTAATAACGGGAGCTTCTGGGTTTGTTGGGAAGCATACGATTGCAGCCCTCAAGGATAAAACCCATTTGAGTGCAGTGAGCCGATGTGCTCAAGTATCTGGAGTAGAGCAAATGTACTCATGGGAGAATATCACAGATCTAGCGTGTGATTTTGATGTTATCATTCATTTAGCAGGGCTCGCTCATGACACCCATCATTCGTCAGCAGAGCAGGCCTATTTTGATGTAAATGTAGGACTTACAGAGAAATTAGTAACATGGGTTAACAGCACTGCTAAGCAGCCGGTGAAGTTCATCTATTTGAGCTCAGTGAAAGTATTTGGAGAGCAAGAATACTTGAAGTCAGATTCGCCTAAAATTCCATCGAGTGTATATGGGAAATCAAAATTGCTGGCAGAGCAGTTTATTGAGCAAAATTTAGCGAAAGAGCATACCTACCACATCTTGGAGCCTGTAATGATATATGGGAAAGGGAATAAAGGAAATTTACCTAAACTGTATAATGTATTGATGAAGGGTTTTCCCTATCCATTTAGTGGATGGCAGAACAAGCGTTCGTTGTTGGCTATAGATAATCTTCAATTCGTCTTTAATAAGCTTATAGAACAAGAATGTGCTAGTGGTTCTTTTATGGTCTGTGATGATGAACCCATCTCTACCTACGATATGCTTAAGTGTATTTGTAAAGGGAATAAGAGTGACTTTATTCATTTTCCATTACCTCCTTTTTTTGTACGCTTTTTGATGTCTGCTACACGTATGCTTGGTATGCAGTTCTTAGATAAAGTATTGGGCACATTGGTATGTGATAATACTGCATTAAAAGACAACATAGGCATAGAATTGATGCCATTTTCTACCAAGGAAAGACTCCAGAAACTTGATTTTACTTCATGATATTTGATTTTCCGTTCAAACTATTTTTACCCGTGAGTGTATTCATATGCGGGCTACTGCTATTCCTGTATATCAAAATAGCGGGTAAACAAAAGATCCATGATATCCCCAATGAGAGAAGTTCTCATTCCTATAGTGTTATAAGGGGTGGGGGAATTGTTTTATTTTTAGTCAATCTATTTATTTTCAGCTTTGAACCGAGTATGTATACATTGGTGTTTAGTTTGGGGTTAAGTATAGGCGTAATTACTGGTTTTGTGGATGATTTAGGGGGACTAGGAACCAAGCTTAGATTTGTATTATACCTCACAGCAACGTATTTTGTTCTTTTTGGAGCATTGCCATCTATTGGTTTTTCATTGTTAGTTTGGATTTCTCTAGTTGTAGTCTCATTAGGCGTAGTCAATTGCTATAACTTCATGGATGGAATCAATGGAATGACAGCTAGTTATTCTATTGTTTTATTAAGCTCTAGTTTGGCTATTAGTTATGCTATACATGCTCATCAATTTGACCATACTATCCTGCTATATCTTGCCTTTTTTTTAGCATTTCTGTTTTTTAATTTTAGAAAAAAAGCCTTGTTGTTTTTGGGGGATTCTGGTAGTGTTACGATGGGATTGTTTGCTGCTTTTTTAGTCGTTTATTTTGGTGTTCATTTACATACATGGAGTACGGTAATTTTGTTAGGTGTTTACGGAGTAGATAGTGTTGGTACTATAGTGATTCGACTGCTAAAAAGAGAAAATATTTTCGAGGCTCATCGAAGTCATCTCTATCAGGATTTGGTTAATAAAAAGAACTGGGACCATAGAGCAGTTAGTCTGTTGTATGCAGCCTTGCAAGGAGTGCTGAGTATAGGGTATGTTTTACTCATCCACTCCTCCTATTTAGAGATGTATAGTGCTTGTTCTTTAGTGGTATTGACTATACTGTATACTGCTAGTAAGTTGGGTCTATATGGGGACGGGTTGTTAAAGAAGGATGCACAAGAGATAACGGGTTAGTATGGGGCAAACCAAAAAAGCGGGTTTGTTTTTCATTGGGGAGTTTCCAGAAGGAGATGTTCACGCATCCCGAATTAGAAATATTACCGATGGGTTGATAGAAGGAAGTTGGTCATGCGATTTGGTGAGTATGTATCCTACTCGGTTTTCTAGTGATTTTTGTGAAGATCAAGTTTCTGATTATAAAGGGCAATTAATTACTAGAATAGGAAATTGGGGAAAGTATCCAGCTACTAGATTAAGTAGAATAGGGCAACTAATCCGGTGTCACATTCAATTTATTTTGTTCATTTGGAAAAATAGGAGGACTTATGATATTCAGTATTTTTATACGCCTCAATGGATAAGCACACTGCCAGGGCTTATTATTTCTAAAATACTTAGGAATACAATCGTAGTCGATTATACAGATTTGCATTCAACAAGGAATAATGCCATTCTTCACAAAACGGAAGAGTGGATTTTTTTTGGGTTGTCAGATCAAGTTCTAGTTATCTCAAATTATCTTTATGTATTTTTTAATCGTTGGAAAAAGAAAATGACGCTCGTTCCTTTGATGATAGATTTCAACCGATTTGAGAATGATGTAGAAAGAGTTCATTACAGCATTGGATATATTGGTTCGTTTGGAAAAAAAGATGGCTTTCAAACGATACTGGATGCACTTCAATTGGCAGTACAAGAGAATAAGAGCATCCATTTGTATTTGATAGGAGATCTCACAAATAACAGAGATATTCATGCTGCCATTGAGCAGAAAGGTCTAGGTAAAAACATAGTATTAATAGGAAAAGTAAAAGTGGAAGAGATTGCTAAAAGACTGCAATCTTGTTCTGCGTTCATTATGAATAGGGATAAATCAAGCTTTGCTTCTTCTGGATATCCCATAAAGTTGGGTGAGTATCTAGCAAGTGATAGACCTGTACTGATGAGTGACGGTCCTGGGTATTCTGAAGATTTTAGTCATTTACAAGAAGCGATAAAATATAAGGTAGACGATGCTCAGGCATTGGCCGATGCCATTATTTTTCGATATGAAAATGAAATGTTAGCATGGGAGGTTTCTCAGCGTGGCTATGACTATGCGGTAGCACATTTTGAAAGCAAAAAGCAAGTCAAAAAGTTAGTTGAAATTCTAGATGAGTTATAAATGAAAATAGCAGTACTAGGAGCAGCAGAAATTCAAAACTTCACCTTAGCGAGTGGAGTGGAAAAAGTAAAGTCAATGTATTAATGGGTAGCTTACAACGTGTTCAAGTAATTAGCAGCACTAATTCTTGACACCTTTAAATCTTTCTCTACAAATTCGATTTTAGTATACGGATGTTTAAATTTGTTTTTTATTA
>Ga0209702_10004659_pt1 | contig 19632 bp, 19 predicted proteins | sample FRY01_FD_187210 | JGI IMG/M metagenome (GOLD analysis project Ga0209702, IMG submission 187210) | Freshwater microbial communities from Lake Fryxell liftoff mats and glacier meltwater in Antarctica - FRY-01 (SPAdes) (version 2) | ecosystem: Environmental > Aquatic > Freshwater > Ice > Glacier...
TAACACTTGTATATATGCACCAAATTTAAACAATATTATGAATATCAAAGGATTAAATCAAAAGCAGGACGTCAAAATTGGCATATTCGCTGACCCCCTTATTATGGTTTCTTTTGAATAACCGCTAACATTAGTATATACGCAACTCATACTTAAAACACGCGTCTATTTCGCCTATCTGCTCCACCCTCTGATGCGACAGTCTGCTCATAACCAATATATTATACATCGAGCTAGAGAAATGGTTAATATCCGTTTGCAAGCAGTTACAAACGTTTACAAATGAATAGTAATGTTTAGGTGTGTTGCTCATCTAGTTTTTTCAGATTCACAAACATACATCTATTTCTAAAAAATCACCTTATTCCAATATTTAGAATCAGATACGACCCTTGAACTATTAATAAAAAACAACACTTCAAGAAAAAAGTATCATTCGTTCCCCTAGCTTCCTTTCTACTCATTTTCACTGCTCGCTCTGGCGATGGACAGGCAGGCAAGGACAATACCAACTATACAGTACAACTGGGCTAAGAAAATGGAAGTCGTACTTGCTGTTGACAGTACTCCTTTATACCAATTAAATCAAAAGATAGAAGAGGAAGAAGACTAACCTACCTTAACTCTGATCTACTAGAATAAAAGGAACTTATTTTCCTTAAAGCTAAAATTAGACTTGGCTACATCACCCTCTCAAATTCTCACTAGAGATGCTCCTCCCACCACTCATCTTTGCCCGCAGAATCTGCTGTAAATAGCTCTCCTATGCGTGGTGTGATGTAAGCCTGCTTTTGCTTGGGAGCTTCTACTATAAATCGCTCCACGGGTTCTTTCCATGGATGCATAGCGAGTGCAAATCCTGCCCAATGCACTGGCATTATATTCTTCACTTGAGCATCTAGTGCAGCTTGCACAGTCTCTTCAGGATAATTATGGATCTGATGCCACAGCTCATTGTACTGGCCACACTCCATAAACCCGAAATCAAAAGGTCCAAGTCGTTCTCCTACTTCTTTAAAATGGTCCCCATATCCTCCGTCTCCACTGAAGTAGATATTTTCCTTTTCAGTCTGAAATGTCCAACCACCCCAAAATGATTTCGCTCTATTGGTAACTCCTCTCCCTGCAAAGTGGCGAGTAGGCGTAAAGTGAATTTTAATCCCTTCGAACTCCGCAGTATCCCACCAGTCAAACTCCGTGATCAAATTTTTGGATATGCCCCAATCTTCGTAATGCCTCGCTGTGCCTATCGAAACGAAGTATTTCATCACCTTTGGTTTCAGCAATTTGAAACTAGCTAAGTCTACATGGTCATAGTGATCGTGTGTCATTAACATAAGGTCAATCTCCGGAAAATCGTTAATCAAATCCAATGTGTTCTCTGAAAAACGTACGGTAGGAAATGGTGCTATAGGAGCAGCATCGGGTCCTAGCATTGGATCTATTAATATAGTCTTGCCATTCATCCGCATAAGCACTACCGAGTGCCCATACCAGATAAACTTGGCCTTATCACTCGGGGCTAGAAACGCCTCTTTGTCAAAAGGAATCACGGGCAATGGACTCTCTGGGGCTCTACCTTCTTTTTTGAATATTTGCTGATAGAGCATCCCAGGAAGTTTAGCGAGTGTTACATCTATATTGGTCACCTCTAGGTTTCTAAATGAGCCCTTCTGCCAGTTGGGAGATTTCTCGTATTGCGTAAGTCTTTCCTTGGTGAGCTTGCCACCAAAATGTTTGAAGTATCTCAAGTTATATAAACAAACTAGAAAGTTTGTTAATATCCTTATTTTCCAGATGCTTTAGCTCCTGTGGATACAATACGGTATTTATCATCGCCTTACCAAACTTGCTACTCGTGGTAAAAGAACTCAGTTTTTTCAACAATGGAAACAATGGAGACATTGCGATGTAGAGGTACTTATACCAGCTCACTCCTGAGCTCACTTCTCCCTCTGGGATAAGAGCACCCAGTCTAAACATATAGGCATCTTTGAATCCTTTATTCAGTATATAGTTTTCAGTCTTGCCTTTCACCCTGGCCCACATTGTATTTCCTTTCTCTGTAGAATCTGTACCCGTACCACTTACATAGTTCATCACCATATTAGCGTTAGCTGTATGGCACGCATCGGCCAGAGACTTGGTGACATCATAGGTATACTTAGCAAACTCTGTTTCGTTCTTACCTACAGAAGTGACACCCATACAGTGAAAGCAAGCATCATACCCTCTAAAATGCTCTACTGCATCACTAAAATTTATAAAATCTGAGTGAATAAATTCTTTGAATTTAGGATGTTGGAGTCCTAAGCTTCTGCGATTTATCGCAAGTACTTCTTTTACCTTATCATTAGCCAAACACTCATTGAGCGTAGACCGTCCTACCATTCCGGTAGCTCCTGTTATTATTACTTTCATTTTACTATTTCTTGCATTTCACGGATTTGCTTCAGAACCATTTTCTTTGGCATAAAAGGCATCACCTTCATCAGTAACTTTTGGCTAAATGTAAGGCCACTAATAATATCAATCTCTCCAGACAGCATAGCATCATAACCCTCTTGAGCAACATGCTTAGCACTTATTGGAGCATCAAACAGTTTAGTCTTATCCATACCGCTCACCTTACCAAAATCTGTATCCGTAGCACCTGGCATTAAATTAGTAACGGTGACTCCCGTACCGCGTAACTCCTCTGATAGTGCATTACTAAAAGAAGTCACAAAAGCCTTCGTAGCATAATACGTAGCCTGTAGAGGTCCTGGAATAAGGGAAGCAGTAGAACTTACATTAAGCACCTTACCACGACCTCTTTTTACAAAATCACTTGCAAATAGATGCGTAAGCTGGGTAAGAGCCACCACGTTGAGCTGTATCATGCTTACATCTTCTTCCAGCTTACGCTCGAGGAACTTTCCTATACCCCCAAAACCAGCATTATTGATAAGATAGTCAACCTCTATATCTAGAGATTTGACCTCATCATAGAGCTCTTGAGTAGCATTAGGAGCCGTCAGGTCTTTGGTTACCACTACTGCAGCAACGTTATACTTGGACTCTAATTCTATTTTTAACTCGTTCAGTTTTTGTGTACTTCTGGCTACCAGTATCAAATCGCCGCCTGTAGCTGCATGTATATGTGCCAACTCTCTTCCTATACCAGAGCTTGCTCCGGTGATTAGTGCTATCTTTTTCATTGTATATATTTTTTTCGTAATGTTTCTAATAATCTAGTAGTATTTATACTATCCCTTTTGAGTAAAACCGTGGTAGCAAAACCGTCTACATAACTCATGATAAGATCTGCTTCCCCATCTGCATCTGCATACTTCATCTCGGTGAGAGCTTTTACTAAAATGTCTTTAGTTGGCTTACTCATCTCGTCATCGTAATACTCATTTTGCCATTTGAGCGAATAGATTAGCCGCCAAAACGGATAATCCTCTTCCTCGATGTGAAACGGCAACTCCATAATGGCTTGCACTCGCTTAGCCGATTCTGGCAGCTCTGCAATATTCGCTAGCAGTGGCTCCACTTTCTCTTTTCCCATCTGCATAATCGCCTGAAGAAGTCCCATTTTATTTTGAAAATGCCGAAAGATTAGCCCTTCAGAAACGCCAGCCTCTTTGGCTATGAGATTTGTAGACACGGCATCAAACCCTTTCTTAGAAAAGAGTTCTAATGCGGTTTCTAGAATAGCAGTCTGCTTATCAGTCATAGTGTAAGTGAGTAATTTCTCACAAAAGTAACTTTAATATCCCTATTGCATCATTAAATGATGAGTAATTACTCACTTATGATTTGTTTATAGCTCTAATTTAACATCCATCCCCTTTTTTCAATACCTTTGATATGAAACATAAGCCCTTTTAAGAAATTAAAAAAACACTCCTATAAGACCAACATGATACCGAACTTACCACTCTACATTAGCATCGTATTCTTAGCCGCTGTAGCATACACCTACCTCATTACATTGAAGGCTAGCCATAATCACAAAGTAGTACGATGGGGCTCTCTCCTATGGCTAATAGCCATAGCCGTGCCTACGCTCTATGGCTTTTTCTTAGATACGAGCACCGTACCTCCACGTATGCCAATACTCCTAGCACCTGCACTTATTGCTATGCTCATAGCTTTCAATACTCAGAAGGGAAAAGCGTTTATAGACTCGCTAGATATCAAACTATTAACTTGGCTCAGCCTTGTCCGCATTCCCGTAGAAATTTGTCTTTTTTGGCTATTTCTTGCAGGACAAGTACCAGAAGTAATGACCTTCGAAGGAAGAAACTGGGACATCCTCGCTGGGGTTACTGCTCCCATTGTGGCATACCTTTACTTCAATAGAAAAACCCTGAGCAAGAAATTATTCTTAGCTTGGAATGCAGTCGGGATACTACTACTCGTCAATATTATGGTTCATGCTATACTCTCTGCACCTAGCCCTATTCAGCAGTTTGGTCTTGAGCAACCCAATACGGCTATCTTACACTTCCCGTTCGTTTGGCTAGCTAGCTATGTAGCTCCAATGGTGCTCTTTAGTCATTTTGTGATAATCAGGAGGTTGAGGAAGGAATCTTAAAAAAAACGCTACCCTTATAATCTCAAAGCCCGCATTTACATTCTCGCATAACGAAGATTCGACCACTTCTTAGTCGCACCCCTCTCTACCATATCCATGTTATAAATATAAGACTCCGAGGGAGTCCACTTCCTCAATAAAATTCACTTTTTAAGTATGAGAATCCACCTGTTCCTATTTACAAAGACAACACTTAAGATTTGAGTTTGAATTTAATACTTGAGTTTGCACTTGATTAACCATAATACTCCACGTACTGGTTCTCAGTCTCGTAGAGTTTGATACAGTGTAGTGTAGCACCTTCGGGCATTTCGCCTTCTATCTGCTCCCAGATTTTCATTACGATATTTTCTATGCTTGGCATTACACCTTTCAGAAAGTCTACGTCTAGATTAAAGTTCTTATGATCTAGCTTAGATACTATCTTGTCCTGTAGAACAATTTTTAGCTTTTTGAGATCCATCACAAAACCAGTATCTGGATTTGGAACACCTTTCACGGTAACAAAGAGATCAAAATTATGACCATGCCAGTTTGTATTGGCACACTTGCCAAAAACAGAATCGTTCTGCTCTTCTGTCCAACTAGGATTAAAGAGTTTATGTGCTCCATTAAAATGAACTTTTCGTGTTACGTATACCATTGAAAGGTGCAAAAGTAAGTCTAAGATTAAAAAGTAAGTCTAAGATTAAAATTAAATCTAAGTCTATTCTCTAACTTTTGATACCACGATTAAACGAATATTTACAAATGAATCTACATTTCGACTACGCTCAATGTGACTCATTATAAACTTAGACTTAAATTTGCGATACATGGCGATACTCGTTACCGGTGCAGCAGGATTTATAGGCAGTTGTTTAGTCGCTTTTCTCAATGAAAAAGGCCTAACAGACCTCATCCTAGTAGATGATTTTAGCAAAATAGAAAAAGCTAGAAATCTGGAAGGGAAACTCTTTACGGCTAAAATAGACCGCTCTATATTTTTACACGATATAAGCAGACACTCGATTGAGTTTGTCTTTCACATAGGTGCACGTACAGATACTACAGAGTTTGACAAGAGCATTTTTGACAAGCTGAATATGGACTACTCCCAAAAGATTTGGAATCACTGCACTGCGAATAATATCCCATTTCTATACGCATCATCAGCGGCTACCTACGGTGGTGGTGAGCACGGTTTTGATGATACGGCAGACATTTCTCCGCTCCTACCGCTTAATCCATACGGACAAAGCAAACAAGACTTTGATTTATGGGCACTAGAGCAAGAAAATAAACCACCATTTTGGGCAGGTTTAAAATTCTTCAATGTCTTTGGGCCTAATGAGTACCACAAAGGCAGGATGGCCAGTGTAGTGATGCACGCCTTTAACCAGATAAAAGAAAACGGAAGCCTAAAACTTTTCCAAAGTCATAATCCTAACTACGAAAATGGCGGACAAATACGTGATTTCATTTACGTAAAAGATCTACTTTTACTTATGTGGTTTTGGTACAAGAAACGAACAGATAGCGGTATTTACAACGCAGGCACGGGAAAGGCTCGCACTTTCAATGACTTGGCAAATGCGATATTCATAGCTTTAGACAAACATCCGCAAATAAACTACATCCCTACCCCAGAAGATATCCGTGATAAGTACCAATACTTTACTGAAGCTAAGATGGAGAAAACCCGTAATGCTGGATACCAAAAATCTTTTTACGAATTGGAAGATGCTGTAGCTGATTATGTACAAAACTACTTGACACCAAACGCAAGCTATTGAAAAGAGTACTGCTAATAGCGTGGGTAGTAGGTATAGCTATAGCAGCTATACTAGTGGTGAAGCTAGTAGGCAATGATGCCGCAGAACCACAAGTAGAACTACTAGATATAGCTCCTTTCATAGAAGAATTAGAGCAAGAATCTGGTCAGATCTATGCAGAACTTGTTCCTATAGGTTTTGACCAAGCCTCTCACGCAAAAGCCCTTGAACTTCGCAACGAGCGGTGGTATATTCTGGAAATAGAAGGAGGTACTCTAACATACTGGAATAGCAATAAAGTTGGTATAGACACTAACCTCTTATCTGCACCTCATTATCCTATACTCTATCGATTTGGTGACGACTTGTATACCGTTTTCCAAAAAAGCCCTACCATATACTTTGCTTTCCGATTAGCAAATGACGGACAGATACATCCTAGACTTGCTCAGCAAGCGAGCGTATTTAGCAATAAGGAACTAATAGAGAGTCAATTACCTATTCAAATCACAAGTACTATCCTCCCATTCCAAACCATAAAAAAAACCCAACGAGCATTTTTGAACTTTGCTTTATTCAGCAGTTTTTTATTCTTGTTTTTAGCCCTTTGGTATGCCAATGAAAGAAGCATACTGATGTACGCGGCGGCTGTGGCAGTCATAATTATCACTATTTTGACGTACTTTTATCAGAAGCTACCTATACTTGATTACTTTTTTATTACCACAGAGAGCATGGCTCATATGAGTGCACTACAACTCAATGTTACCTTGTACATACATCTAGCTAGTCTTGTGGCCGGATGCCTTCTAGTATTTTCATTGGTAAAAAAACTACCCACGATGCTAAGTGTATTTCTACTGAGTATAGGCGTATTATTCCTAGCTGATTTTTTCTTAGACCTCAGTGCACACATTGTCCTTAAATCTGCCATCCCCTTCGATTTTGAGAAACTATTTAATCTGAGCAGTACATCGTTTGCCGCTCTTGGATTTATATGTCTCACTTTTATAGCACTCTGGATACTCATACACTATACTAAGCTATCTAAGTTTCTTGCGGGTAGCACTTGGATCTCTGTAAGTGTGGGTATATTGGCTTTTTCTATATTCCAGTACTTGGATGCGAGTAGATCTTTTAGCAGCCTTTTCCCTCCTATACTGCTCACAGGAGTGGGAGTTTTTATAAATAGTAGACCCCTCACGCAACGCTGGAAAATCTATATCTACTTTGTGCTCACCGCTCTACTCACGGCTACCATTATAGCAGAAAATCACGAAGTAAGAAACGAGCAAATAGCCCGCGACTATGCCATTCGGCTTGTAAGCAATGAAGACCAAAGAGCCGAGAGCATTCTACAAACTTTTGAAAACCAGCTAGCACAAGAATTTTTAGTGCCTGAAGATTATCAAAATTTTATAGATAAGAAAGAACTGATAGAAAGTAGATTAAAACATCTTTATTTCAGCAATTATCTAGAAAAATACGAGCTAAAACTTCTCAGTTTTAGCCCTGACGGGAGTAACATAAATGGAAGTAGCTTGTATACTTTTAGTTACCTAGATAGCATCTTTAACAATCACTCTAACCGAACGGCAAGTGCTTATTTCTACCGTCTAGATAACGCTTCTGGACTAAATGGCTACATCGCCGAGTATGAAAATTGCGATTTAGCAGGTCATTATGGGAGCACCTATATACTTCTACAACCTCGTATAGTACAGTCTGAGTTCCTCTATCCTGAGGTGTTCAAAAATCAAGAAGACGAGCCGCTGGTATCGCTCAATGATTATTCTTTTGGGTTATACTTTCATAACAAGCTAGTGAGTCAACGTGGTAGTTTTTCGTATCAACTGGATGCATTACCAGAGACACAGTCCTCTCTGCTCTCCATATCAGAATTACACCACTACATCTATACTTTAGGTCAATATAAAGTGGTACTAAGCAAGCGAGAAAACACCCTACGAGCTTGGTTATCTACACTTACATTCACCATAGTAACCATGCTTTTACTGGGAGTCTTAAGCTCTTTAGCTAGCTATTTTTTCTTAGGCAAAGAGCATCCACTAACTCGAGCATTTTTACCTTTTTCTAATAGATTTCTTAGTACTCGCATACAGACCTCACTTACTATCATACTGCTCACTGGTCTGCTACTCTCGGTGTACATTATCATAGGATTCATACAAGCTAACTATAATCAAAACCTGGAGGACCAGCTACTCAACAAGGTAAAAAGCATAAGTACTACACTACAAAACAAAGTAAACCTAGCAGGCAAACTACAAAATGAGGAACAGCGTACACTCATACTCAATGAGGAAAGTAGCACATACAATGTAGATATTAACCTTTACAGCCCAAAGGGAATACTACTGAGCAGCACTAAGCCGTATCTAACTGATAGACAAGTTCTTGGCGAGCAAATGAATCCCAATGCTTTTGTAAAACTAACCCAAGACAAAGCCTCCCAACTGCTCATACAAGAGGAGTTAGAAGGCTCCGACTACCTGAGTGCATACATTCCCCTGTTCGACGGCAAGAATACTATTTTAGGCTATGTGAACACACCGTTCTTCGCCAAAAACGAAGAACTTAACAAACAGATCTCTAATCTAGTAGTAAACATTCTAAATATCTATTTTTTGCTACTATTAGGAGGTGTATTCCTAGCATACATCATCTCTAGGCAGATAAGTAAGCCGCTACTACTCATACGTGAGAAAATAGCCAAAACCGAGCTGCGAGGATCTAATGAACTGATCGTGTATAATAGGGATGACGAGATAGGCCTTCTCGTAAAGCAGTACAATAAGATGGTGATGGAGCTAGAAGAGAGTGCCAATCAAATGGCGGAGAGCGAGCGTGAAGGAGCCTGGAGAGAAATGGCAAAGCAAGTAGCACACGAGATTAAAAATCCGCTCACACCTATGAAGCTGAGTATGCAACACCTCCAACGTGCCTACACCAATGGACCAAGCGAAAAGTTGGATACACTCTTCACTAAAACAAGTAAGCTCATCATAGAGCAAATAGAAAGTCTGAGTAATATGGCGAGTGAGTTTAGCACCTTCGCCCAAATGCCTGAGGATAAGTTTGAGGAGTTTAATATCTCGAATATACTACTTGGGACCACTGACCTTTTCAAGCAATCTGAAAATGTACATATAAGAGCTAAGGTAGCTCCAAATGTATATATGCATGCCGATCCAGAACAAGTACGCAGAGTATTTAACAACCTCATTAAAAATGCTATACAAGCTATACCTGAAGAACGCAGCGGTAAGATAGAGATAGAACTAAAAGTACTAAAATCTACCGTACGTATCACCATAAAAGACAATGGAAAAGGCATCCCAGAAGAGAATTATAAGAAGGTTTTCGTACCTAGCTTTAGTACTAAAAACTCTGGAATGGGCCTAGGCTTGGCTATCTGCCGTAAGATAGTAGAAACTGCCAAAGGCAACATTTCATTCACTTCTGAGCTAAACCAAGGAACTACCTTCATAGTTACATTACCACGTATTGAAAAAACTTAATCTTATACTCCTTTTAGGTCTTTTTGCCTGTGGTAAAAACCCAATGAACGCTAACTTCAATAAACTCATAAAAGCAAAGGAGCATACTGTACTCATGTTTATAGCACCAGACTGCCCGCTGTGCATGACCCTGAGCACGCCGTTTTCTGAACTATCAGAAAAGTATACAGATATCCAGTTCCTAGCCATATACAGCGGCAAGCACTATGAGCCGATGGAGATCAATATGTTCGCCACAGAAACTAAACTAAGGCCACGTATTTTTAGAGATTACGACTATGAAGTAGCTCACCAACTAGGTGCATCAGTAACTCCTGAGTTTTTCCTTATAGATAGCTCCGCAACTATCCTATACCAAGGAATGATGGATGACCGTATCTTAACACTAGGCAGCTATAAGCAGCAATGGGACAAGCATTATCTAGTGGACGCAATAGATGCTGTATTAGCAGGAAACAAGCCTGAGCTAGCCACGACTGAGGCTGTGGGGTGTGTTTTAGAGTATTAGGAAGAGAGAAGTTAGATTTTAGAAGTTAGACATTAGACTCTATCAATCAAGTAATCAAACTTTGAAGACAATTCCATGTATTCGCTGTGCCAATCATTTGCCATTGCACATTCCTGAAATATCCCTGTAGGTGCAAATAGAACAACTAATCTAAGTTTATCAAAATTTTTATCTAATTCTAATTGAGTAATAAGAATACCTAAATCCAACGCGACCTCACTTGGACTAAATCCATCAAAGGAAATATTATTATATTCTTCTAGTAGCTCTTTAGTTCTGTTTAGCACCATAACAAGTCTGAGTCTCCTCTTTTTCCTACCAAATAAAATCATACACTATTCAACCAATTAACTAATCAATTAACTACTTCAAATACTCATCCGTAAAATGCCTCTTCCCTTTTTCTTGGGCAAACTTCTCGGCATTGTACACTTTGCTATTTCCTTTAGGGATGGAGAGACTTTGCCAGTCTTCACCTTTCATAATTCTACCTAAATATACCATCTGCCCTACGTGATACGCATAGTGCATCATTTGCCTGTTTACCGCTTCGGGGATAGTGTGCCCTTGGTTACGGATATAGACCGTAATGTCAAAATTTTCTTCATTGATGGAATCTAATGCTGTGAATAAACACGCCCAGCCTAGTTCCCATCTTTCTGTAATCACAGCTCTGCTGTGTTCGTTCGTAACATCTCTCACGTTCTTGTCCACGCCTTCGGCGATATTTGTATCCACGCCTTCAGCGATATCCGTGTTCACGCCATCGGCGGTATTGTCCACGCCTTCGGTGTCATTGTCCACGCCTTCGGTGTCATTGTCCACGCCTTCGGCGATATCCGTGTCCACGCCTTGGAGGCTTGGACCTACGGATAATTTAAATTCTTCGTCTCGTTTTCTGAAATCCTTTTCCCCGTCTGTGGTCAGAAAATCTGTCCAGCGGCTCATCATATTACCCCACAGGTGTTTTACTAGTATGGCTATACTATTACTGGCATCATTATACTGCCAGTAAAGCTGCTCATCACTGAGCTGAGCCATCGTCTTATCGCCTATCTGTTTGTAGTATTGAAACTGCTGCTTGGCACTGTTGAGGTAATCGGCATTCATTCGTGGCAATTTAATGATAATATCTGATTGCTGTAAGAACTCGCTTTTTTATACATATAAGAACTCGCTTTCTCATACATATAAGAACTCGCTTTTTCATACATATAAGAACTCGCCTCGAGGCGAGTTCCAACTTTAATGTTTTCTATATTTAATCAATCTGAGTGACCAATACACCAAGTTGAGAAACAAGCCCATAAGCAAGGTCACTCCCCACGTACGAGGATGCTCAAACGGATTGATAAATCGGTCTCCTATGTCATAGATTAAAGCAAATGGCTCTGCGATAATATCCCAACTATTCCACCGTAAATACCTCCCCAGATAGATACCAAAGCTACCAATAAACAAGAGTACTGAGGAGAATATAGGCACTGAAAATCGGTACCGGAGCAGCCCCTTTAGTCGGGATTTAATCAAATATCGTTTTAAGATTTTTTCTATATCCCAAAGACTCATAAACCCAAACAGTAATCCTACCCAAGCAAAGGATAGTATGAGGAGTAAGTCAAACCACATCGGCATGCTTACTACGTATTTCAGATGGAATAAGTCTGTTAAAATATATGGAGCATTGGGAAAAAATAAGAGCCATGTGCCTAGCAGTGTAATCACAGCAAGTTTCTTCTCTTGTAACTTGGGATATATAATGAGTAAACTACTCAGGGCCCAGGGTATAAAGGCTAGGAATAGATTCCAGTTGAGGAATAGGAAAGTAGGTGTAGCAGATGCAAATACTCGGATGATAGACAGCACTAGACATAATGTACTGAAGGTAAATAGCAGGATGGTCTCATTGAATCGTTTCGCTTTTTTAAGTTCTAAGATCATTTGGGTTTCATTGATTTGTTATCAGGATAAACCTTGAACACAACTCTTTATTACTTCAAAATCTTAGAATGCTACGAATGGATTTGTTTTTTGGATGAATATTGTTTTTTGTAGGTTTTTGACGGGTTGTTATAAGGGCGTGCCTCTGAGGCACGACCCTACAAAAAAACCTACAAATTCTTTATATACGTATCTACGTGACGGGCTTTTTTCTCTTCGTAGATATCTGCTATGCGTACCAATATCATGGTTTCTTCTACATCACCAAAATCTGGATTCATAGCCGTTCCGAAAGTTTTCATGGTAGGCGAAAGGCTCATATAGCTATTGATAAGCGGCGGTATGTTCTCTCCACGCTCTCTCACATATCCATTGAGTATTTTATGTGCTTGCTTGTATTCCAATCCTTCTATGGCTTCTTTGAAGTCTGCAATATCTGTAGTGATTCCCTGAGAATGTATAGGAATAATTAGATTCTCTTTATCTTCAAAAAAGTAATCCATAAAGTACATCAAAGCATCCCGTGCCTCCGTGTTATAATTAGTATATAACGTTACCTTACCACTATAATACTCTATGTGAGGTGTGTCTACCACTATTGCTCCTAGTCCATCCCACAGATTATCTAGTGCAAAAATTCCACGTCTAGACCCTGCTCTCGGTTGAAAATTAGGCTGCACCCAGCTCCTACCTAGCTCTACCGTAGTAGGTAAATATTCATTTATAAATTTCTCAGAATACGAAAAATAACTTCTAGTAGATAAAGCCAGCGGGTCAGTCCCCACAATCTTGGCACAATCTATAAAACGATATCCTCCAATAATTTCTTGAGCTTCAGGAGCCCATACTATGAGTTGCTCGTAACAGATATCATCAGTATCAAACTGGTCTATATCCAATGACTTGCCAGTTCCTCCTCCTGCAGATGCAAAGGTTACTTCTCTAAGTCGTCCAACTTCTTTCATCACATTTGGGCTATTGTGATGATTGATAATATAAATTTCGTTGTTCCCCTTATTAGTAATACGCACAAAACGCTCTTTGGTAAGTTCACTCTTGATTATATCAAGAGGCACCGGTTTTGCTATGTAATCTAAATTTAGGTTCACTATGGTCTCAGTAGATTATACGCTATTCTTTTAATGTCTTGAGCTATCTCGATGTCCTTCTTATTCACGTCTAAATCCTTAGGATAAATCGGCTTGCCAAAGATAATTCTTATCGTCGTATTTTTTTGCTTGAAAAGTTCATTCACCAAATACAACATTTCAATATTCGCTTTTATTCCCAGCTTTGTTCTAATGTTACTCAGATTGTAAAAGAAGTTACTCAACTTACCATCTATAATAACGGGAACAATAGGCACATTGTGCTTCCTTGCTCTGGTGACGAATGTCTTTTTCCATTGCAGGTCTTCCACTACACCTTTAGTTCTCCTACTTACTAACCCGGCCGGAAAAATAACGACACTTTCATCGTTTGCTAAAACAGCATCCACATTTTTGAGCGAAGGCACAGCGGTATTTCCCATTTTATTGACACCCACAAAAATATCTTGCATAGGTTTTAAGTTTAGTAAAATATCGTTTGCAATAAACTTTATGTCATTTCGATAATATCCAAACTGGTCTATAAATGCCAGAGCGTCCATCCCTCCTAGTGGGTGATTAGAAGCAAAGGTGACTCCACCTGTCTTTGGGGCATTTTCTATACCCTCAATTACAGCAGTTATATTAAACTCTTTGATGACGTTATGACAAAACTGAACGCCATTAACCCCCTCATTATCAGATATTATACGGTTCACCTCATCTTGCCAGATAATTTTTTTAAGATAATTAAACAAGAATTTTGGAAGTTGCTTATGAAGTTTGGGATTTTTTTCCGCTACTATCTTATCCAGATCTATAAACTTTTTCGCCATAAAGATTGCGAAAATAGGGAAGTCACTGCATTTACACCCACTCTAATTCATTTCTTGTGAAATCTCTTTCATAATTACCCGTATTAACAGTGGTAATTGGTTCAACTAGCATAATACTGACCTCATTCTTTGCCACAGACCTACATTCTACGCATCAGGTACACTAAAAAAACTCACCCGACTTTAACACAATCAAACTAAACATAAAGATTTTAAAGATGTTCTTTGTTTTAGACGCTGTATACTACCGATCCAACGGCAACAACATGGCAAGACGAAAAACGACTAAGGCTAATGATACTTAATTATCTGTAATAAAGTACACGACACCAGACATAATCACAACAGCCAAACTAAGACCTACACAAGTTGAGTGCTTCTCGCAAACTATTAATTGTATCGTCTTCCATTCTATGTTTGTCGTACAAAACGACTTATACCAAAATAGCTTTCAATTGCCGCATATAAATCGTTTTTCACTCGATTTCTATTCGTTAAAAAATAATATCATAGCTCAGCCTATGCAATGATTTTTCGCCTTTACAAACCTTCGATAAACTCAATTTATGTATACGATACTTAAAAACTAAATTGGTATTAAATCAATAGGAGACCGCAATAAAATACAGACATATAGATGACCCACAACTAGCATTCTATATAACTCTAATTTCACCTTAACTTTGCCTTAGTGAAAAAATGGATAATCGTAAGTTTAATTGGACTGGCAATATACAGTTGCACTCCTAGCACTGACCTTACTTTTGGCAAAGACATAGCTCCTATTATTTTTGAGAACTGCACATCTTGCCACAGATCTGGTGGTGCTGCACCATTTTCACTGACCACCTTTCAGCAAGTAAACAGAAAGAAAAACACTATACTAGAAGTCACCCAAAGTGGACTAATGCCTCCATGGCCCGCAGACAGAAACTACAGCCATTTCTTAGGCGAACGCTACCTGAGTGCTGAAGATAAACAAAAGATAAAAGACTGGATAGAGGGCGGTGCTCCAGAAGGTGACACCTCTCTACTGCCAGATCTCCCAGAGTATAATTCCTACAGCTATGTAGGCACACCAGACACTACATTGTGGTTTGATAGTATATTGATAAGCGGAAATAGCCGAGACAAGTTTTTCATAGCTACGCTACCCATAAAGCTAGGTAAGGAAAAGTATGTGCGAGCTATGGAGTTTTTACCCAACGAAAACAACCTTGTACATCACATGAATGGCCGTTTGCTCAACTATAAATCTGATAAAAAAGCAAGTATCACACAAGGTCAACGCATTCTAAACTTAGAAGTAAAAGAAACAGCATATGTACGCCAGTTTAATGCTCTGCAACTCACTAATGACGACGGTACTCGACCCCCACAGATCAACTCTGCAGTCAATTATCTCCCTGGCGTACAAGCACAACTCTACCCAGAGGGAATAGGTGGCTTTACTATGAATAAAAAATCTATTCTAATAGCGGACGATATCCATTACGGGCCTATACCACAAGACAAGTGGGACCACAGCCGTGTAAATATTTTTTTTAGCAAGACTCCACCCAAGCGACCTATCAATGAGGTAATGCTAGGCACCAATGGAGCAAGTCCCATAATACCTCCACTCGTGATACCTCCAGGCAAAATCACCAAGCACACTAGTTTCCTCAAAATATCCGAGGATATTAGCATACTAACTATCAATCCACATATGCACTTACTAGGAAAGAGCTTCAAAGCATACGCCATCACTCCTGCTCAGGACACCATACGCCTGATAAAGATCCCACGCTGGGATTTCAGGTGGCAGTACTTCTATACCTTCCCTAAGATGCTTAAGATACAGGCGGGTAGTGTCATCTATGTAGAGGCAGAGTATGACAATACCGCTGAAAACCAAAACAACCCAAACAACCCACCACAAGAAATAAGAGAACGCTATGAGTTTGGTGGAGCAGGGATGCGTACTACTGACGAGATGCTGCAGTTTATCATTACGTGGCTCCCGTATCAGGTAGGTGATGAGCATGTGAGTTTAGAGGTGGATTAAAGTCTTATAGTCCAGTTGGAAACATCTCCATAGCTGTAAGGTGTGAAGAAATCAGCAAGATTTTCAATACTGTCTATCCTGATACCACTATATCTACTTTGGTAGATGCCTAAAGTATAAAAATCTCTGAAAGTACTGGACTCATTCACACTAAGATGGTCAAAACCAAGAAGCATCTTACTTCTGTAATCGCACTCTACTCCACGAAGAATATAGTCTAAAATTAAACTTCCTTTAAAGTCTGGAGCGTAGATATCGTACTTCATCTGCGTAGCATTCATATCAAAAGGCAATAAAGCAAAATCACGCTCATTCGTATGTACAGTATCCCCAGTTTCATTATTAGTACAATAGACTTTAAAATTTAAACTATCTGCGTGTAGTAAAAAATACGGCTCGGCTTCGAAACCAGCACATGGCTCATCATCGCAACCGTACAATAAGAAACAACCAAGTGCAGTTCCAATAGCTATAGATAGTATAAAAAATCTCCTCATCTCCATAAGTAACTTACGCCTACTCCTGCGGCTAATGGGAAACCTGTGTGCCCACCTATAGCACTAAAAGGCAATGTAAAGCCCGACTTGGAGTATACTCCACTGTCTCCTAGTATGATCGGAATCAAGTCTACCTTCACTCTATCCTTTATCACCATCTCATATCCTACAGAGAGCTCACCATAATCAGTTTTTAGCTTCTGTTGGCTATCACGGTAAATATACGAGTCAAAAGATCTTCCTTCAAAAACCTTATAGGCATCATACTGCATCTGACCACGCATATACTTTAAGCCAAGCCTTAAACTTCCTTTGACACTTTTACTAGGATCCTGTGGTTTAGACCGCAAAGGTCTGGTTAGTACAGCTAAGCCACCACCCATAAACCAACCTTCCACTTCTGTCTTTGTAAAATGAGATACATCAGGTGTGTGGTACGCATAGGAAGCTATGCCCTGCAACTCAAAAGAAGGACGCACTCTGATAATAAACTGAGGATAATAACCGCCTTTGGCAGTGAGATTAAGTCCTACACCTTTGAGCATAGAGGGCTTTTCTGGCACTTGCCCAGAGACATTAGCAGCAAGAACCATAAGAATTAGTATCATCAAGTTTTTCATCTCAAATGCAAACATAACGATTTATTAGCAGAGGAATCTATGACGCTAAACATTCTCCCCTCCTATCCGTTATTTTTACTATGCACCTTACCAAAGCGGATATTACTTCTATGGATCGCATTGAGCGACTCCATCTCATCAACTCACTATCTGGTATAAAACCTGTGAACCTCATAGGCAGTGCCGATGCAGATGGCAATGAAAATCTTGCCATTTTTAGCTCTGTAGTACATCTAGGTAGTAATCCTGGTCTCTTTGGGTTTATCCTAAGACCACAAGGTGATGTGCGAAGACATACGTATGAAAACATACAAGCTACAGGTGAGTATACCATCAATTTTGTGCATACTACTTTTATGAAAGAAGCACACCTTACATCCATAAAAGCAGAAGATAATGTGAGCGAATTTGAGCTAAGTGGACTTACTCCGGAGCATATTGCAGATTTTAAAGCTCCGTTTGTAAAAGAAAGCACTATCAAACTGGGAATGTCATTCAAGCAAGAAGTACCTATAGACATAAACGGCACTAGCCTCATCATAGGGCAAGTAGAACATATATTACTGCCAGACGGAGCAATGGACGATGGCGGACACTTTGATCTGGGAGCTCATAATGTAGCTGGACTCAGCGGACTAAATACGTACTACTCCCTAAAGAAAGAAGCTCGATATCCGTATGTACGAGATGAGTTTACCTTGGAGGATTTAGGGTAAAACTCCGCCTCTGCATTCCTTTTAATAAAGTATATTTAAAAATATAAAAAGTGCATTTATACATATGTTGGGCTTAATCTCAACCAACATCTCAAAACAACTCCAACTGTTGCTCCCTATCCGGGTTTTCCAAAGCTAGTAGCTTCTTCTTAGCAGATAATCCCCCAGCATAGCCCACTAAGCTCCCATCACTTCCTATGATGCGATGACATGGGATTATGATAGAGATGGCATTTGCTCCGTTGGCAGTGGCCACCGCTCGGGTCGCTTTTTCGTTTCCTAGCTTTTTAGAGAATCCTTGGTAGGTCTCGGTTTTGCCATAGGGTATAGCGTTGAGTGCGGTCCATACCTTTTGTTGAAATGAAGTACCTACTAGCTGTATTGGGATATCAAACTCTGTAGATCCCTCATAGAAATAAGCATCTAGCTGTCGTACCGTTTCCTGCAGCACATGACTAGATTGCTCCACAAACTCAGCGTTTAGTGCCGTTTTTATCCTAGTATCTATTGCACTTCTCATACTTCTATGTAGCCAGTCTGCTATACACAGATCATCTCCATGGCTACCGAGTATGAGTTCTCCTACGGGTGACTTATAATGTATTATTGCTATCTTTTTCAATTGACTAAATGATTATCTATCTGTTGATGGGCAAAATACTCTTTTATCTAGAATGAATGGAATACCAAGCGATACGGTATTGTCTTATACAATCATTACTCCTGGTAGATATAACACAAAATTAATAATAGATTTGCCAAACTAAAGAAATTGGACGCACTAAACTTAGACATATTTAATAGCATTTCACTAGACGAAATGAACAGCGTATCGCTTATGAAGCGTGTGGATACTAAGTTTGTCCTACATAGAGATACTATACAGGGTATTCTTGTTAAAATACAACCTGATTATAAAATATTGCAGGTGGCTAGTGATAAGCTAATGACCTACAACTCGATTTACTTTGATACGGAAGACGACCATTTCTATCATATGCACCACAATGGGCACTCGCATAGATTAAAAGTACGAATACGAAACTACTTAGAGTCCGACCTTTGCTTTCTAGAAGTAAAACAAAAAGACAGCCAAGGCAACACTTTGAAAAAGAGAATAAAAGTGAATGAACTTACCTCAACATTAGACGAAGAGGCTATCACTTTTGTCACCAAAACAACTGCAAAACAAATCAAGCTGTACAGGTCCATAGAAAACCAATTCAATAGATTCACATTGGTAAGTACCAGACTACAAGAGCGAGTGACTATAGATACTAACTTGTCATACAACGGTGTTATTCTCAATGAAGATCTTGTAATTATAGAGCTGAAACAAGAAAAGCTTAATCGCCTTTCTCCTCTTTTTCAAGCCCTGAAAGCACAAAGCATAAATCCTTATAGTATAAGTAAATACTGTATGGGGATGGCTAGTACAAAACCAGATTTGAAACAAAATCTATTGAAACCTAAATTTCTTAAAATCAATAAAGTAACA
>Ga0209702_10004661_pt1 | contig 19627 bp, 12 predicted proteins | sample FRY01_FD_187210 | JGI IMG/M metagenome (GOLD analysis project Ga0209702, IMG submission 187210) | Freshwater microbial communities from Lake Fryxell liftoff mats and glacier meltwater in Antarctica - FRY-01 (SPAdes) (version 2) | ecosystem: Environmental > Aquatic > Freshwater > Ice > Glacier...
TGGAGTGGAAGGCAGCGGGGCACAGATCACCCACATTTACGCCGCAGTGGGCGACTACACTGCTACGGTCACAGCCACCAATAGCGTAAACCAAATGGTTGCGTTGAGCAGCGTACAGATTATGGAACTTGCCCAGGTGAACGCCGGCTACTACCACACCTGTGCCCTGAGCACGGCGGGCGGGGTCAAATGCTGGGGAGACAACGAATACGGCCAACTGGGCGACGGCACGACAGGGGACAAGAGCACCCCGGTGGATGTGGTGGGGCTGGGCAGCGGCGTGGCCGCCATCGCCGCCGGCAGAGACCACACCTGCGCCCTGAGCACGGCGGGCGGGGTCAAGTGCTGGGGAAGCAACCGCTACGGACAACTGGGCGACGGCACATCCGGTGATGGAACGAACAAGAGCACCCCGGTGGATGTGGTGGGGCTGGGCAGCGGCGTGGCCGCCATCGCCGCCAGCGGCTGGCACACCTGCGCCCTGAGCACGGCGGGTGGGGTCAAGTGCTGGGGATGGAACTCCTCCGGCCAACTGGGCGACGGCACGACGGCGGACAAGAGCACGCCGGTGGCTGTGGTCGGGCTGGGCAGCGGCGTGGCCGCCATCGCCACCGGCGACTGGCACACCTGCGCCCTGAGCACGGCGGGCGGGGTCAAGTGCTGGGGAGACAATAGCATCGGACAACTGGGCGACGGCACGACAGCGCCCAAGAGCAGCCCGGTGGCGGTGCTGGGGCTGGGCAGCGGTGTAGCCGCCATCGCCGTCGGCTACGCCCACACCTGCGCCTTGACCACGGGGGGTGGAGTCAAGTGCTGGGGAAACAACGGCATCGGACAACTGGGCGACGGCACGACGGCGAACAAGAGCAGCCCGGTGGATGTGGCGGAGCTGGGCAGCGGCGTGGCCGCTCTCGCCGCCGGCGTATGGCACACCTGCGCCCTGACCAGCGCGGGCGGGGTCAAGTGCTGGGGATACAACTGGGTCGGCCAACTGGGCGACGGCACGATGGGGAACAAGAGCACCCCGGTGGATGTGGTGGGGCTGGGCAGCGGCGTGGCCGCCATCGCTGCCGGCGGCTTACACACCTGCGCTCTGAGCACGACAGGTGGGGTCAAGTGCTGGGGACGCAACAATTTTGGTCAATTAGGCGACGACACGACAGTAGACAAGAGTACCCCGGTGGACGTGTTGATGCAAGAAGCTACGCCAACACCGACGCGGACCAATACGTCCACGCCCACACCGACCCATACGTCGACCAGAACACCAACCGCTACCAGCACATCTACACCAACATCGTCCATCGCAGACACCTACGAACCCGACGATACGTGTGAACAAGCAAAGCCGATTGTTCCGGAGTCGCCCCCCCAAGAGCGTACACTGCATGATGACATTGACATAGATTGGGCACGATTAGAGGTTGTGGCAAACCATCGCTATCAAATAAGCGTCCATTCTCTTTCGGATAACCTAAATTTGTCGATTTATTCTGAATGCAGTGATCAGCCGCCTGATGATTTTGTACGGAACGGTTTGGCTCCGAGTATCACGATTCGTATAGGCTTTACAGCACCATATACCGGTATTGTCTATTTGAATGTTGCAGCAAGCGAAAACACAACAGAAAACGGCCCAATCCAATACCAGCTTGTCGTTTCCAATTTGCCAGGTGACCTCTACGAACCCGACAACACCTGCGCCCAAGCCCAGCCCCTCCCCCTGGCCGGCCTGCCCCAGGAGCGCACCTTCCACAAAGCCGCCGATGTGGACTGGGCTGTCATTGAGACAGTGGCGGGCCAGCGCTACCGCATCAGCGCCTATGTGCCCGACGGCTCCCTGGCCGATGTGGTGATGGAACCCTATACAGCCTGTGACGATCCTTTTGGCGAGCCATGGAACGAGCCCTTTGCCCGGGAGGCCGTGCTGGAGTTCGATGCGTTGACCACCGGTCCGGTCTATATCCGTCTCACCAACAACGATGCCGCGGTCGGCGGCAGCCACGTTCGCTACAGTCTCAGTGCCCGCTCGCTGGTCGAGGACAAGACCGGCGCGGTGATTCTGGTGGGTGGTCGCTACAGGACAAGCGACAATCTACAATCCAACATCAACCGGGTGATCAACGACGTCCACGAACTCTTCCTGGCCAAAGGCTACACCGAGGACGACATTCAGGTCCTCGCCGCGGACAGCAGGGATATTCCCGGCTGGGATCGCTCTGCCACTGTGGCCAATCTGCGTTGGGCCATCACGACTTGGGCCGTCTCCCGGATCGGGCCGGACCGAGCCCTGACCCTCTACATGATGGATCACGGCGACCGCAACGCCTTCTTCCTGGACAACCCCTACAGCGAAGTGCTGACGCCCACCCAATTGAAGGGGTGGCTCAATCAACTGGAAACCGCTGTCCCCGGTGTGAAGATTAATGTGGTCATCGAGGCCTGTTACGCAGGCAGTTTCATCGAAGGGACAGACAGCATCAGCAAAGCCGGTCGCCTGATCATCACCTCCACCAGCGCGGACAATTCCGCCTACGCCTCCAACACCGGCGCCAACTTCTCCGACCGCTTTCTGGTCGGTCTCTGGCAGAACAAAGATGTCTTTGTGAGCTTTGCCGAAGCCCAGGCCAGCGTGCAGCGGAACACCAGCATTCAGGACCCCTGGCTGGATGGGGACGGCAATGGCATCCCCAACGAATTGGACGATATGCTCATCGCCCGTGAGAGGGGCTTCCACAATCCTGGCTCCTTTGACGACCGCTGGCCGCCCCTCATCTATACGGCAAAGGGGCCGGAACAGATCGCCAACCGTCAGGGCATCATCGAGGCGGAAGTGCGCACGCCGCCCTACAAACAGATTCAGAGCGTCTGGGCTGTCCTCTATCCGCCCTCCTACACTCCGCCTCCGCCCGGCGCAGAACTGATCCCAGAGTTGGATTCATCTCTCCCGCTCACCCACCAGGGCAATGGCATCTACCAGGTTAACTATGCCGGGTTCGACGAGGCCGGTCTATATCGCATCGTCATCCACGCTCAGGACCTGGACGGTCTCACCGCCCGGCCAGTGGTGCTCGAAGTGCAAAATAGCTATCCGCTCTTCCTGCCCCAATTGCAGAAGTGAAGGAATAAAGAACACGGATTCCCACGACGGTATCCCTTCGATAAGCTCAGGACATCGCCTGAGCCTGCGCCGTCCTGAGCTTATCGAAGGGTCGAAGGGATTAGCGCGGATTGACTCGATTCTCATCTGCGTTTATCTGTGGAATCAGCGTCCAAATATCTTCTGCTTTTCTATCCGCGCAAATCCGTTCCATCCATCTCAATCCGTCTCCGTTTGTCTGCCTTTTCCCCAAAATTAACACTGGACAAATGAAGATTTCCATGCTATAGTCATTTTACTATCTTTACCATTCATTTCCCTTTGTATACACAAATAGGAATTGACGCCAATGCCCGACACAACTTCCTCCTCCTCCCGCCATCTGCAACAGGGACTGGCCGCCCAGAATACGGGCAACCTGGACGAGGCGCGCAAGCACTATCTGGAAGCCGCCCGTCTGCTCCACGCCGAGGCCCGCTCCAGCGCCTCCGCGGCCCTGCGCCGGGAACGCTATGTCCAGGGCCAGCGGGTGCTGGAAAAAGCCAAGGAAATCGCCGAACGCCTGGCCCAGCAACCGGAGAAGCCCGCAGGCCGGGTGCGCGCCGAGGCCGGCGAGGAAGCCCCGCCCTGGCTTCTGGCCGAGCGGCCCAATGTGCGTTTTGACGACGTGGCCGGTCTGGACGACGTGAAGGAGCAGATTTACGTCAAACTCATCCACCCCTTCACCCATCCGGAGGAGGCCCGACGCTTTGGCATCCGTCCCGGCGGCGGCATTCTTCTCTACGGCCCACCGGGGACGGGCAAAACGTACGTGGCCCGCGCTGTGGCCGGGGAGCTGGACGCCGCCTTCTTCGTGGCCCGCTCCAGCGATCTGATGAGCCAGTGGTTTGGCAAGGCCGAGCAGAATATCGCCGCCCTCTTTGCCGCGGCCCGCAAAGAGGCCCGCTCCGTCATCTTTCTGGACGAAGTGGAGGCTCTGGTTCCCAAGCGCAGCAGCACAGGCTCCAGCGTCATGCCCCGGGTGGTGGCCGAATTCCTCTCCCAGACCCAGAGCATCGGCGGCGAGAACGAGAACGCGGTGCTGCTGATGGGCGCCACCAACGAACCCTGGGCCATCGACCCCGCGGCCCTGCGCCCTGGCCGTTTCGACGAACTCATTTATGTGGGACTGCCCGATTATCCCGCCCGTCTGCGCCTGTTGGAATTGAATCTGAATGATCGTCCCCTCTCCGCCAGCCTGCACCTGGACGTCCTGGCCGAGTTGAGCGAAGGCTTCAGCGGCGCAGACATCGCCTATCTCTGCGCCAAAGCCAGCGAGCGGGCCTTTCTGGACGCGGTAGAGATGAATTGGGTGCGCTCCATCGAACTCAGCGACTTCAAAGCCGTGCTGGCCGAGCGCCGTCCTTCCGTCACACCTGAACAACTGCGCAAATATAAAGCCTTTCGCACAACCCGGCAAGGAAATTAGGGCAGCAAATACAAAAATATCATAAACTTGGCTGCCATTTATCAGAATTTCCCGGCGGTAACTGCTGTACACTGACAGAAGAAGAAATCTGGACGCAGATTTCCGCAGATGAACGCAGAACAAATCCGTCCTTTCCATGTTTATCCGTGTACTTCTTTTCAGCCCATCCGCGTCATCCGCGTTCTATCATTCAGGAGGAGTCGATGACCATCGAAATGACCGTTTCTATTGCCCAACGCAGCCTGCCCACCCAGCGCTGGGATGTGATACCCGTCGAACACAACGCCCTGCTGGTGCGGGACGACCAGCCCGCGGGTGTGCTGCCCCCAGGCCGCCAGCGGGTACGCCGCATCTTCCAGCCACAGCCTGAACTCTACACCTTTCCCACCCAGCCCCAGCCCCTCTTCCTGTGGATAACTGAACTGTTCACCGCCGAGGGCAAAGCGGTCAATCTGAGTTGGAAGCTGGTGGTGGAGATCACGGACCCGGTGCTGCTTTGGCGGCGCTGGCTGCAATTTCAGGAGGACAACCACATCCCCGCCCCCGGCGCAGCCATCAGCGCGGCCCTGGCGGATGCAGCCCAGGAATTGGTGCAACGCCACGGGCTGGAAGAACTACGCACAGACCCGGAGATTCGTAGGCTCATCGGCGGTCAGATCAGCCGACTGGTGCGGGAGGAACTGACCAGCTACGGCCTCGCCATCGCCCGCCAGCTCGACTTCCAGCATCTGCGCTTTCAGACCGACGCCGATGTGGTGGCTGCCGCGGTGGAGCGGGAGACACTGGGGCGGATGTTGGAGGATGCCCGCTTGCAGAGCGCCATCCACCGCCTGGACAACGCCGAAGTACTCACCTATCGCCTGCGCGAATGGCTGGACGCAAACCAGGCTACCCTCTCCCCCGAGACGCTGGACGAAGTTGTACAGGAGAGCCTGGACGGCGACGACGCGCCGGGTATGGCGGAAGTGTTACAGCAGCAGACAGCCAGCGCGCCCCCGGATACGTCTCCGACCTCCGCGGTGGTCAATCTGGACGCGGAATTGGAGCGTTCGGCCCACGAAGGACGCTGGCATGTGCTGCATCACCTGAGCCATTTCATTCTCATTGCCACCGCCCTGGCCGCGCTGGTATTGGCCGCCATTGCCGTCTTTGAGCCGGGAATGCTGGCAACCGTTGACCAGCGCACCCGCACCGCCGGCATTGTGGGCGGGATCGCCTTTCTGGGCCTCTTTGTGGCTTGGATGATCGACCAGATTATGCGCTGGGAGGCGCGCAAAGCCGCCCGCCGTCTGTTGGAAAAGGCCGACCTGAACCCCGACGACGAAGAGACCAGTCGTCTGGAAGTGGGCCACATGCTCATTTTGCTGGGCGCATTGCTCGGCCTGGCCGCGGCTGCCGTGGCTCTCTGGCTGCCCGACATCTACCCCTGGCTGCGCTTTGGCGGGGCAGGCGTGGGACTATTGGCCGCAGTGATTGCCATCCGTTTTGACTGGCTGCGCAATCTGGAAGAATCCCAGCGGGAGTTACGCACGGCCTGGCGCAAAGTGGCCGGTGTGCGTTTGCAGACGCCCCGCATCACCCCGGAGGAGCGGGCACGCCGCCACGCCCGCACCCAGGCTGACCTGAGTGCCGAGGCCCAGGTGGTGGTGGACTATCTGGACGAGGCCAAACAACTGGTCTTTCGCAATCTGAAGGACCGCTCTCTCTACGCCCGCATCCAGCGGGTACACGAGCGGGTGGCCGACTTCCCGCCCCGCATCCGGGCCATGCAGGCAGCCGCCGCGGACCACTACGCCGACGGCCAGGAGGACGAGAAATTGACCCGTCAGCGCACAGCCCTGCACGAAGAGATTCACCGCAGCAGCGAACTGGCCCAGGCTGTGCATTGGTACACCCAGCAGAGCGACCCGGCCACCGTCGGCGCACGGCTGACCGAACTGGAGCAGTCAGTGCTGGAAGTGCAGAGTCTGCTGGCGCGCTGGGATGCGGTGGCGGTGTGACCCGTAACGCAAGCTGTTCGCTTGCGCCACCACAAACTGACAGTTTGTGCTATAAGGAAGACGATCTATGGCCTACTGCCCCAACGGACACGGCGAACAGAACGGGAAGTTTTGCGATGAATGCGGCGTACAGTTGGTGAATCGATCCCCCAGCGGGGAGGGGATTCGCCAGCGCAGCAGCGAGGCCACCGCCCGCACCGAAGCCACCACCCATGTGAACGTCAACAACCAGCGTGACTCCCCGCTGGTTCCCCTGCTGGTGGTACTCCTGGTGATTTTGGGTGGCGCGGTTGCCTGGCTGGCGTTGAACCGTTCCCAGCCCACCCCGTCCAGCGATCCAGTGGCGGTGGCTGTCGCTGCTACCCTGACCGCCCAATCCCTGCCCACCCAACCGCCCCTGCCAACGCTGGACAGCACAGCGACAGCCGCCTTTGCTACGGCCCAGGCAGTGGCGCAAACTACAGCTACCGGGCCAGTGACAAGCCTGCCCAGTGAAACACCGAATGTAGAGGCCACTGTCCAGGCCCAGGTGGCAGCGGTTCTCACCACTCAGGCCACCGCCACGGAGATGCCCACACCCGCAGCAACAATCCTGCCCGCGGATACGCCGGATGTGGAGGCAACCGTTCAGGCCCAGGTAGCCACGGCATTGGCGGCCCAGCCCACTGTTACAGAGACACCTGTACCCAGCGCTACACCTGACACCCCGGCTACCATCGCGGCGGGCGTCTCAGCTACCCAGAGTGCATTACAAACGGCCCAACCGCCAGCCACAGCCACACCCAATCTGGACGCCACTGTTCAGGCGCAAGTGGCCGCGGTCTTGGCGGCCCAGCCCACAGCCACATCTACGCCCGTGCCAAGCGCAACACCGAATGCCGCCGCCACCTATGAAGTGGCGGTTTTGGCAACACTGACCGCTGTGGCGCGCAACCAGGCCATAGCAACAGCCACACCGAATGTCAACGCCACACTGTCGGCGGGAATTGCCTCTACTGTCACGGCAGTAGCTCGCAGCCAACCGACAGCAACAGCAACGCCCAATCTGAATGCCACAGTATCCGCCCGTGTGGTCGCCACCCAGACCGCCCGGCCCACGGCCACACGCAACGCCACGGCCACCGCCGCCGTTGCCACAGCCCAAGCCGTAAACCGTCAGCCCTCCACAAACGCCACACCCCAGACCGGTGACACCTGGACCAATCCAGTGGATGGTGCAACGTACGTATACGTGCCTGCCGGCGAGTTATTTATGGGAACGACTGTTGGGCGGGATGATGAACAGCCCGTACATTCGGTTCGACTGGATGGATTCTGGATTATGCGTACAGAAGTTACGAATGCTCAATACGCTGCCTGTGTCAAAGCCAAAGCCTGCCCCGCTACAATCGGTCAGCGTGCCTATGACCCTGCCTATCAAAACCATCCAATTGTTACCGTTTCCTGGAACGGGGCCAGCGCCTACGCTCGCTGGGTAGGTGGTCAACTTCCCACAGAAGCCCAATGGGAGAAAACCTGTCGTGGTACCGATCAGCGGACGTGGCCGTGGGGCAATAACGCACCCAAAGATGATTTATTGAACTACGGTAATTTTACGCGTGACACAATAGTTGTATACAGCTACCCATCGGGAACCAGTCCATTTGGAGTGCTCAATATGGCAGGCAATGTAATGGAATGGACCGCTGATTGGTACGCCAATAATTATTACGGAATATCACCTTCTGACAACCCTTCAGGGCCAAAGGAAGGAACTATGCGGGTACTACGCGGTGGCAGTTTCGGCAATACGTCCGACGGTGTGACCTGCACCTTCCGCAACCGCAATCTGCCAACTGCGCTTGTGAATACGATTGGCTTCCGGGTTGTTGCATCTCGGCCCTAGTGCGTCATCCACGCTAAAAATTCAGGTTTTGTGATAGGGAATGGCCCGACAATTTAGGCTGGATGATGCACTAGACATGAACTGAATTATCCGCGGTCATCCGCTCTTTCCGCGCCATCCGCGTTCCATTCTTATCTGTGCCCATCCTTTGCAATCGTTCAAATCCGTGTACTTCATTTCCAAAGGAGCCATCCCAATGACCAATCCAATCTGCCCCCGCTGCCAGGAAGAAAACCGCCCCGGTGCCCGCTACTGCCGTCAATGCGGCGCGGCGTTGGGTGTGCCCCCGGCCACAGGCGGCGCATCCCAACCCCGCATCGAAGAAAAGCGCTGGCGGCGGCGTCCCGGCGAAATCGCGGCCCGGGTCGAAGCCAGCGACCTGCCCGGTCGCCTGACCAAAGAACTGATTGTGGAGGAGGGCAGCAACGCCATCATCCTGGAAGACGGCCAGTCCATCCCTTTGCAGGGGCCGGGGCGCTATCCCATGCAGAGTCTGGCCGACCGTCTGCGTCACTGGGGGCAGGGCCGGGAGATGACCGCCATTCTGGTGGAGAGCGGCGAGATTCACCTCAGCTTCCAACTGCCCGACCTGTGGAGCCGGGACCCGTTGCGTCTGGCCGGGCGCTGTGAAGTGGCCGTACAGATCACCAACACGGCCCAATTCGTCCTGAATGTGCTCAAAGGCCGCCCCATCTACAGCGAAACCGAACTGCGCGCCTTCCTCTACCCGGAGGTATTCCACGCGGCCCAGGTCTACGTGGGCGAGATGAGCGTGGCCCAGTTGGAAGGCAGCCTCGCCGACCGCCCGGAATTTCTGGGCATTGACCTGCAAGAGCGTCTGCGCCAGGCCCTCAGCCAGAGCGGTCTGGCATTCCGCCGGGTGCGTCTCTTTGACCTCTTCCACAGCGGCTATGACGCCCTGCGCCAGCAGCAGGAGCAATTCTTCCTCGGCCCCCAGCAGGTAGCCAACCGCAAACGACTCTTCGACCTGCGCACGGACGAGGAAATCCAGAAGATTGCCGAAGAAGAGGCCGAAGTGGCCCAATACGAACTGCGGGCAGCGGTCTGGCAGCGTATGCGCCAGGCCGTGCTGGAAGATCGCATCAACCGTACCACCAGCGACGAGGAGTGGGAGAAATTCATCGCCCAGATCGACCGGCGCAAGCTGTTGCGGGAGGACGAACTGAAGCAACTGCGGGAGAGCCTGGCCTGGCAAGGGGAAGACCGGCGCAAGGAGCGGGCGCACACCGCGGCCATGGCCGACCTCTTCGCCGAGTACGAACTGCGGGGCGCTCGTCTCACCGAAGAGCATCGCTACGACCAGGAGCGTAAACGCACGGAATTGGATCTGGCCCGCCAGGAGACCTTTGGCCGTCTGGAACTGCGCCGCCGCCAGGTGGAGATGGAATTGGATTTGCAGGCATTCCAGGCCGAATCCCGCCGCCAGCAGCAGCACCTGGACGACATTCTGACCCGGGAGAAGGCTCTGCAAAGCGCGCAGGACGCCGCTCAAGGGCGCATCCAGAGCGCCCGCACCGACGCCGAAATTGAGGCCATCGAGCGGGAACAGGACCGGCTAGACGCGGAGATGGGCATTCTGCTCCTGGAAAAGATGAAGCAGGTGCGCCGTCGGGACGAAGAGGAGGGGCTGCGCATCCAGCGGGAACACGCCTTTGCCGTGCGCAAGAGCGATCTGGACGCGGAGGAGCGTCGCCTGGAGATGCAATTGCGGACTGAAGCCGACGCCCACCGCCGCCAGTTGGAGCGGGACGCCCAGAGCCAGCGCTTCGAGTTGGACCGCATGGGGCAGATGGCCCAGATGTCCGTGGAGGCCCTCATTGCGGTCAGTGGACCGGAGCAGGCCGAATTCCTGGGCGAACTCAAGCGCACGGAAATTCTCAAGGGCTTCAGCGAAGAGCAGATTCTGGCCCTGGCCGTGGAGAAAAATCCGCAAGTGGTGGAGGCGTTCAAGGCCAAATACCAGGCCGCGTCCGAGGGAAAATTGAGCGCAGCCGAGGCCGAAAAATGGAAAGCTCTGGCCGAGATGGCCTCCCAGCACGAGGCCGAAGTGCGCCGTCAGACCGACGCACTGCTAGACCGCCAGGAACGTCAGAACCGGGACGCCGCCGAACGTCAGGAGCGCACAGCCAGCGAAGCCATGCGCACAGCCAGCGACATTGCCAAAGCCTTTGCCCAGAAACCCGACGGCAGTCCGACTGTTGTCTTCCCTCCGGGGGGTGGCGGTGGCTATTCCGTCGGCGGTGGTGCAACCGGGCCGGGTGTGTCGGCAATGGGCGATCGGGTGCAGGTCTGCCCCGATTGTCGGGTCGAATCAGCCGTGGGCGAGAAGTTCTGCGCCAACTGCGGACATCAGTTCCACGCATAAGCATTGGGGGGAAAATAGCATTATGCGCAAATGTCTCGACTGCGGCCAACAAGGGACCGGCAATTTCTGCCCCAACTGCGGAAAACCGATGGCGGTTCTCTGCGCCGCTTGTCAGCAGCCAATCGAGGGGACTGACCGCTTCTGCAGCCGCTGCGGAACGCCGATTTCCAATGGGACTGAAAGCAGTGGAACAGGCCCCCAAATTTCCTTTGGGGATATCGGTGTGATGAAGGGCACTGTGGACGCCTCCACCCATACCACAATCGGCCAGCAGACGAACTATCACGGCCCGGTACATATGAACACTGGGCCAAAGGAGCCGGATGCCGACGAGTGGCTGGCGCGTGGGAAAGCCGCACTGCAAAGCAGACTTTATCCGAACGCCATCGAAGCATTCCGCCAGGTGGCTGGGCTGGCCCCGCAACAGGCCAATGCCCATTATTATCTGGCGCTCTCCACCCTTCAGGGAAACCGTCCCCGTCTGGTCAGTTTGGCAACCATTCGCAACGTTGAGTCTCATCTGAAGAATGCCACCCAGACTGACCCGGCTTGCCACCACGCCTTTCTACTCTGGGCCATTGTGAAGGAGGATTATTATGTCATGAACCGTATCCACGAAACGCCGCCCACCGTTGCCCAATTGCTGAAAAGTGCGGGAAGTATCGAGAAGTCCTACCTGTCGGAAATAGCAACGCACATCAGTGCTTCTGGCAACCGTATTTGGCAATGGGTGGCGGCACAAAAATCATAAGGAGGTGCTCGAAAGAAAGATACAAGAAGTTTTCGCTCCCGGTAAAGCATCGTGAATTTACCCCTAATATTTAGAAAGTGAAGAATTTTTTTCAATCCAATTAAATTGGGAGACAGTCGAAATGAGTAGCAGCGAACCTCGTGAAACAGCCGTCAAGAAGTATTTCACCAAAACACCTGAAACACCCGAAGATTCCAATCATGCCGTTTGGTTTATTATCGGGATTGTTGCAGTGTTGATCGGTATCGCCATGATCGATGGGATAGGCTTTCTGATTATCCTTGCAGGCGGATGGTGTTTATGGCAGGGCATAAAGAGTTGGTCCAAAAATAGCTCGGCTAAAACTGACTATGACAAAGCCTATGCTGAAGCCGAACCCAAACCTTCTGATGAACAGATGGACGCCTGGCTAGAGGCCGATATCCGAAAGCTTACGGAACAGGCCATTGACAAACTCGATCTGATGCCAGAACAGATATTCAACGAAAACAAAGAACCCATCAAAGTCGTCGGACCCAGCAAAGGTGCCGGCTTGGCCGTGGGCAAAGACGACATCATCCGTTTCTCGAAGTACGATCTCGTACTCGTCTATCTGACCGACTATCACCTGGCAGCCTACAAAGGCACTTTAGATATGGCCCTGGGCACGACTACCAGCGACTCGACGCAAGAGTATCACTACGCGGATGTGGTTTCTGTTTCTACACAGACAGCGGGCAGTGACATCTTCGCCGTAATGGTGAATGGCGAAAGAAAAGCCGTGAATAGTGTGCAAAATTTCGCTTTATCTGTGGCCAGCGGGGAACGAATTGAGGTTGCCATAGGTTTTCCTCAGCTAACTGATATTGTCAAACAGGGCAAGCTGCTCCCCACCGGCGCGGATAAGGCTATCAGCATCATTCGTTCCCGTCTGCGCGAAAAGAAGGGCGGTACGCAGGCATAGCGGTTTCTGCGCCTACCAATTCCGGGAATCACAAAATGGATAAATCACACACACATTCGAGGGATTCTATGAGCATTGACAATTTTTGGATGAGCTTGTGGTCCAGTATGTGGGCGGAGATTGTGGTGACTTTTGTGGTTACGTTGGGCTTCCAACTTTGGCGAAGTATGGGTCGTGAAGAAGAAGGCAGACCGTTGGGTCACATCAACCGCCAGGAAGCCCTCTACTGGTCTGCCGTCGTGCTGCCGCTGATGGGCTGTGTACTGGTTGGGCTGGCTGTCTCCGGCCATCCCAACCAGAGCGGCTGGCGGCTCTTCGGTGGCTGGACTCTCTATGTGCTGGCGTCGAGCGCCGTACTCTGGTTCGGTTTTGAGAATCTTATGGCCCGCAAACGAGACTTTCGGATGGTATCGACGACGCTCGTCAACCGGGGGCGGGGCGAATTAACCGATGGCACACTGGCGAAAATCGGCTCACTCTGCCTGTGGACCGGTCTACTGCTCTATCTGGGACCCCGCCCCTTTCTTGTGCCGTGGAGTTTTCTGCTGGCGCTGGCGATTGACGGGTATATGTTTTGGCGGGTGTTGAAGTTGGATTGACTAATACCACTCAGGAAACCACAGGAGAAGTACGATGGACGAAGGAGAGAAGGTCAATGTGCGAAGTCCACAACAGCAAAACGAGGCTCACAACCCGAGCCGGGCGACTGCCAAAAGTGACTCCACCGTCACGATTAATATTTCTGAAAACAACCTCATTTTGGTTGTGATTGTCGTGATTCTGTTAGCGATAGTTGTCATTGGTGGTATTTATCTGCTACGCACACAGGTTTTACCCAATAGCCCACTGGCAGGTCTGTTCTCGTCGTCCAAAGCGGAACAGCCTGTCCCTGCCGACGACGAGAACATTCAAGAAGCAATACCTGCTGCTGCATCTGGGGAAAACGCGCAAACGGGAACCCAAAGCAACCAGAATCCTGCAGCTACCTCGACTCCGCAATATCCGACAGCCACACCGACGATACAGCCGTTTGCACCGGACGGGGGTGAGCAATCTGGACGCGAGGGCCGCGAAGGAGACAAGGCGATTACCCCATCCCCCCCCAAAGACCAGATACTTCGGGGAAATATCGTCGTTTGTGTCCCACCCCATCTGGCAGGCAAAGCAAGAATTCATCTGGCAAGGCTCTCCGTTGATCGAGTGCATTGGGACTCAGTAGAACCGTATGGAATCCCCAGCGAATTGCGATCAGATGGCACAGTCAAGATCGACGGATTGCCCATCGATCCAACCAGTTGGGGGCGGAAGGGGCAGCCCTATCGCCTTCAACTTTTGGATGGAGAGTGGAAGTCGATAGGGGAAGATAAGGGATTTGTCGTGCGCCCAAATGATGATAACCGAGCACCCAACACCTTTTGCCAGTCGTAGCGAGTGCAATTTTTAACCGCACAGACAAGAGGGGCACCCCTCACCTGTGCAGATTTACAGGAGCATCACCAATGCCCGACGAAAACCCTAAACCACCCGATCCGAATGACGAAGAAAACGAACGCCCGGACAACGAAAAACGCGGCGATAAAAACAAGTCACCCAAACCCACCAATGGCGACACCGGCCTGGGCGACCAGAGCGCGGACGAAATGCTCTCCTCCATCCGGCGCAACGACTTCCTGAGCGGGCTGTTCTCCGAACGGGATGTCTCGCTGGTCTACATCGACCGCCACCGGGTGCAGAACTTCTTCGGCCCGGAAGGGGGACCGGGCCGCCCCCGCCCTACGGACGCCGCGCCCAGCCAGCCCCAACGCCTGCGCGATTTGGTGGTCAACCCGATTGCCGCGGCTGCGGTGGAGCAGTTGCAGCGTCTCTATGTGGAACCGGCCCTCTTTCCCATCGCCCAGGAGCGCTTCCGTCAGGCAGGTTTTCTCATTCTCTGCGGCCCCCGCCAGACGGGCAAACGGGCCGCGGCCCTGCGCCTGCTCAGCCAGATCACCGGCGTGGACGGCGCGGCCCTGCCCCTCTACGAACTCAACCCGGACCAGAAACTGGTGGACCTGCGCCCCGGTGATCTGCCCACGGGCGCGGGGTTGCTTCTGGAATCCCCCAGCGGCGAAGCCCTGGCCGGGATCAGCGCCTTCCAACTCACCGGGTTGCGGGGCGAACTCAGCCCCCACAACAAGAACAACGGACTGGTCATCGTCACCGAGCGCCTGCCCACCACCTTCCCCCGGGGCGAACGGGGGCTGGTCCTCGACTGGTCTCTGGCCTGGCCCGGCAACCCCACGGACGCCCGGCGCACACTCCTGGAAAAGCATCTGCGCGAGTTCAGCCAGGGCGAGCCAGACCTGGTCGACGCGCTGGACACTGCTCTGGAACGGCTGTTGGGCGAGGAGCGGCTGACCATCCGATTGGGCGAAAATCTGGGGCCGGGGGAAGTGGCCGATCTGGCCCTGCTCCTCCTGCCTGTGCTGCAAGGCAAACAGGGGCTGGACGAAGCCCTGGCCCGCTTTGGCGTGCAGGTGCAGCGGGAGGTGGGGGATTGGTTCGCCACAGGCAGCCACGATCTGGAACTGAAAATCCTGATGGTGGCGGCAGCCGTCTTCAACGGTGCGCTGGTGGAAGAGGTGGAGGCCGCCGAGAAGGAGTTGCTGGGCCGGGTGTACCCGCCCACGCCCAAAAAGGAGGAGGAACCGCCCGCCTTCGACGACCCCTTTGCGCCCCGTTTCAGCCGTCGCAGCCGCCTGGATGCCATCCACGCCGAACTGCGGGACACGCCCATCCCCGGCACCCACTACGGCGACACCAGCGCCCGCGCCCTTGTCCTGCGCAACGACGCCTGGCAGCGGGCCGTACTCTACCACATCTGGGAGGATGTGACGCCCCTGCGCGAACCCCTGCTGGCCTGGCTGAGCAAATACAGTGTGAGCAACAGCCCCCGGATGCGGGAACGGGCCGCGGCCGCGGTGGGTGCGCTGGCCCGCCACAGCTTCCCCCACATCGAGGCCGGTCTGCTGCGGGAGTGGGCCAAAAGCCCCTTCGAAGCCTACCGGCGCAGCGCGGCCCAGGTGTTGGGCATCACCATTTGGGACGAGGGCCAGAGTGCGGCCACCTCCCGCCTGCTCCACCACTGGGCCACAATGACCGGCAACGTGCGCTTCCAATGGACAGCGGCTGTGGCCTATGCCGGGCTGGCCGGTCTGCGCTATCCCCAACAGGCCCTGGCCGATCTGCAACGGGTGGCGCTCAATACACTCCACGAGCCGCTGCTCCTGCCGCCTATCTTCCAGAGCTTTCTCACCCAATTTTTGCTGGCGGATCGGGAGCCAGGCCGTCGTCTGGCCCTGTTGCAGGAATTGGTCAACTGGGCACAATACCGGGAGAGCGAAGCCAAAGATCGCACGGAACGTCTCCGGATGGAGCGGGCCATCCGTCGCACAGGGCTGTTGGCCTTTGACGTTCTCCTTCTGCCCGAGCGCAAAGACCCGGTCTGGCGGATGATTGTCACCGACGCCGGCGCACCGGGCCAGGCCCAGACGCTGACAACCGATCTGCTGCTGGCCGCGCTCCAATTTCGCCAGCCCGCCGATTCGGTCAATGATCGAATGCACCCGCGCAAAATAGCCCTGGACAATCTGCACCGGCTGCTGGCTACGGTGCGCAAGGAGGAGGACGAAGAGCTTTACCACCACCTGGAAGGTCTGCTGAAGAGTCTGGTGGCCCGCTGCCGCCAGACCGCAGCCGACACGCTCGAAATGTTGCGCTATCACGCCGCTTTCTGGGACGACGCCCGGCCCAGTGGCTCTGATCTGGTCGATATTCTGTTGGCCGAATAAGACAATTTCATCATCTCATCATCCCACCTTTTCACAGCTTTGGAGGAAACCGATGGCAGACAGACTCTACATCCAACGCAAAATCAAAAAGAGCTTTCTGGGGCTGAAGACCGAACGCCCCCGGGCCGAACTGGGCCAGGCCCTGGTACTCACCGGCGGCGGCGCGCCCTTGATACTCATGCCCGGCGAACGGGCCACCTCCGGCGAGGCCGCCTGGGCTGGCTACGACACTGTCTATGAGGTGGGCTTGGGGAAACGCTCTTGTCAGATTTCGGGTACCGCACCTGCCAGCGATGGCATCGCCGAATTCCAATTCAGCCTCTCGGCCAGCTATCGGGTAAACAATCCGCGTCAGGTCATCGAAGATGGGCTGCAAGACCCCACTGAAGCGCTCAATCGCGTTCTGACGGAGACAGTGCGCCGCATTGCTGGACATCACGACATCCAGCAAGTAAATCAGGCTGCGCAACAGGTGCGCGATGCACTGGACAATAACAGATTTTCGTCTAAACTCCCTTTCGATTTCAGCGAGGTCAGTTTCAAGCTCGAAGTGGACAGTGCGCGCAAGAGTCTGGCTCAAACAGGCTACGCCCACGAGAAGGCGTTGCTTGAGGAGAAATACAAACAGGAAATCTACCAAATACGTCGGGATATGTACGCTACGATGGCGGCTGGTGGACAGATGGCGGCGATGATGCAGCAGTTGGCCCAGCGTCCAGACGATATTGCGCAGGTAGCAGATATCCTGCGCCAACAGGACAAGGACCAGTGGCAGGCAAATCGGCAATTTCTGGAAAAAATGCTGGAAGAGGACCGGATCCCAGATCACGAGTTGCGAAATGCAATCTTCAGCATTGTGAATTCTGTCTACCAACCACCCCGAGGCAGCCAATCCCAACTGGGCAGCGCCAGCCGGGGCCAATTGACCGATTCGTCCCAGCAGTCGAAGGAGGGCAAGCAATGAGCTCTGTGATCATCGAAACGCTCTTGACCAGTTGGAATCTGGTCCCGTTCCCCACCCTGCTCGTCTATCTCTTTCTGTTGGGTGCGCTCTGGCTCTACGCCGAATTTCAACTTACCCGTATCTTCCGCATGACGCCGGGCTGGCGCAAGGCAGGTCCTCTGCTGCCCCAAATCAGTATGGCCTTTGCCTGGCTCATGCGTATCAGCCGCGCCCTGCTCTGGCTCTGGCTTCTCTTTTTCCTGATTCTGGCCGGTGGTCTGCTGGCAGATCGGCTGGTCTACGGCCAGGATACCCAAATCGGCGCGTCCCTGCTCATCGCGGCTGGCTATTGGCGCACAGGCTACGAGACAGTGATGGGCCTGCTGCCGGAGGTTGTGCGCCGGGTATTGCCGGGGGTGTAGGAAAGCATTGGGATACGTGAAGCGCGAGGCTTGCCCTATCGTTCACGTTTCACGCATCCCATTTCCCTCAAAACAAGTTTACGATATCTGAAATTTATGTATATTTATACAAACAACAGGCAATTGTAGTAAAATGAGGCAGGTGTCCTCATCATTGCACTATCCTATCCCAACGTCGCACAGGACACCCGTTCAGATCGGAGAAGATCGATGGCACAGTTTTACAGCATCCAGGAAGCAGCCAATTTCTTGCAGGTGGACTACAAAGTCGTCTACCGGCTGGTACGGGACGGCAGCATCCCCAGCAGCCGGGTTGGCTGGCAATACCGCATGACACAGGAGGACCTGAACACCTATCTCAATGTGCAGCGGGCTGTGCAGCGCTCCCAGGCTTCGGGCAACGACGAACGGGGCAAAGGCGGAGCCAGGGGCGGGGTCAAAAATGGCAACGGCAACGGCGCGGCCAAATGCGTTCCGGCTGGGGTGACGAAGGTCAAGGCGCGCCAGATGGAGCAGAACGCGATCAACCGCTTCAACCAGAAAGTGCGGGAGATCGGCACTCTGCGCCATCCTATCAGCGGCAAATTGCTGGTCGTGGAAGATTGGGAGGCTATCTACGAGAAGAACGAGGATATGGAAGGGCTGATGGCCGCGCTCAACACCGCCTTTCTGGATCGGGTCACATTAGCGACCACACCCCGCAATACCCGTGTGCGCTATACGCTTGCCAAAGGCGTTTCCGCCCTGGCCCTGGAACTGCGCTTTCTGGCCCATCTGAATGTTATCTGTGCTGAGGGGGCAGACGAGCAACCAGCGGGTCTGGAAGAGTTGATGGTTGTGCTAGATGAATTGGAGCAGGTATACGAAGAAGAACAGAGTATGCAGATCGCCGGCCTGGCCTCGCCCACAGGCTGGAGTCAGGAGGCAACCGCCTACATCGCCGCGTCCGAGCAGGGTAGCAGCTACAGCCATTCCCACATCGGCGTTCTCCTCCTGGACCTGCGCAACGAAGCGCTGATCTACGACGAGTTGAACGAGAAGATCGCCGGTTTTGCCGGTCTCTACCGTCTGGCTACCGAGCAGGAGGATGTCTCCTCTCTGGAAGACAAACTCCAGTTCGACCTGCTGGAACGGGGCGGCGTCATTTTGGCCGACTTCGCCGCCAGCGTGGGTGTCAGCGAAGAACTGGCCGAGACCGCAGCCCGGCGGCTGGTCGCGATTGGCAAGTACCGGCTGATCGACGATGCGGATGAGGGGGCGATTCTGGTGAGTGTGTAGAAGGAAAGAGGGCGCAACACCACCAGTGTACAGCGAGAGGCTTGGGGTCCTACGGCCTATGCCGAACTCAGATCAAGTGGTATCAATCATCATTTGGGCAATCGAGAGGAACGATCAAAAAATTTCACTACCGGACACATTTTTGGTAAAGGAATTGGAGAGGTAGAGAGAAACTGATGTCAATTGGCAAGTCATCTTCAATGAGATGATGCAAGTAATCAAGACCGAGTTGGAAAAGGCTGAGATCACAACGATCCGAGCGATGGATAATAGGAACCATATCGCGTAGATGGCTTTGAACGCCGAGATAAATCATCCAAATGTAAGCTAGGCAAGCTGGAATGAGCAGGCGAAAGAGGCGGGTTGGGCCACTGATATGGCTTTTGTCCAGACCAAAACCCCGACTTTTCTGGTCAGAAAAGAATGTTTCGATGCGCATACGCAAACGATACCAATGACAAGCTTCCTCAGGTAACTGAAAAGATGTGACGAGATCATAAGTGTCAACTTAAGGATTTTCGCCCGTCATATTGAGCACTCCACAGTGACAGAAAAGCCTGCGCCCTCGACTAGTGCATCATCTACGCTAAAAATTCAGGTTTTATGATAGGGAATTATCCG
>Ga0209702_10004662_pt1 | contig 19627 bp, 3 predicted proteins | sample FRY01_FD_187210 | JGI IMG/M metagenome (GOLD analysis project Ga0209702, IMG submission 187210) | Freshwater microbial communities from Lake Fryxell liftoff mats and glacier meltwater in Antarctica - FRY-01 (SPAdes) (version 2) | ecosystem: Environmental > Aquatic > Freshwater > Ice > Glacier...
CCCTTATGTTTTTCTACAAATTCTTTGCAAAGTACTAATCCTAAACCAGAACCTTTTTCGTTAGCCGTTCCCATGGTGGTTGAGTTGGAAGTGATATTAAAAAGACCTTTAAGTTTTTCTTTATTCATCCCTATTCCATCATCAGAAATTGTAATTTCTACATGATCTTGTTTCGAAATAATATAGACACGAATATGCCCTCCAATTGATGTAAATTTGATTGCGTTGGAAATAAGATTTCGCAATATAGTATTCAACACATTTTCATCAGCATAAACTTCTATTTCATCTAAGGAGAAATAATCTAAAGAGATATTTTTAGTATTTGCTAGAGATTTTTCAAGTTTAATTATTTCTAATATAACATTCGATAAAATTATTTTTTTGGATTAAAATTAATTAAATTTGTTTCAGATTTTGACCAATTTAATAAGTTTTCAAGTAATGTAAATGTGTTTTTAGCTGACGAATTAATAAAGCTTACATACTTTTCTGATTCTTCGTCCCCGAAATCGTTAACTTTTTTAATTAACAGTTCTGAAAGTCCTAAAATATTGTGGATCGGATTTCTTAAGTCATGAGCTATGACTGAAAAAAGTTTGTCTTTTGTAGCATTAAGTTCTTTTAATTGTGCTTCGGATTCTTTTAAAGCTTTTTCGGCATTGTATCGCTGCGTGATATCACGAATTATTCCGACAAGAAAAATTTTCCCTTCAGAATCAATAAATCGATTCTTTTTTGTGGATATCACTCGAGTTTCACCCTCGCGCACGGTGAGTGACTCTTCATTTATATTTTCCACCCCATCCCGAATTACTTGAGTATCTATTTTTAAAAAGCTTTCTCGCTCCTCAGGTGAAACATCCTCGGCAAGTGTTTTCCCTAGTATATCAGCTCTAGAAAGTCCAAACATTTGGCAGAAAGCGTCATTTACATTAAGTATCCTGCTTTGTTCATCCTTTACAAATATAGGATCTCCAATGCTGTTGAGTACATTGCTGTAATAAAAATCTCTTTCTTCGTCACTTTGAATTAAAGAATGTAATCTTAAAATTTCATTCTGCTTTTTGAGCTCGGCAATTTGAATTTCTAGTTCACTATATTCCGGTTTGTCGTTCTTCATTTATTGAATCTATGCTTACTATAACCTCACGTTTCGCTCGCCTTTGAAGCTATTGCCTTAACGGATGCTTTTTTTATACGGGTTTCCAAATATAGAAAAAGCTACTTTCGAAAACCAAACCTTTCATAACGCTTAGTTGCAAAGTGAAACTATTTTTAATTAATAATCAGTTTTCTAACTACAGTGTATTCTCTTTGGCTGTTAAATGCGTGAATAAAATAAATACCTAAATCAAGATTTTTTCTGTCTATTGTATTTTCTGATTCAATTAATTTTCCAGTTCTAAAAATTTGTCCCAAATAATTGTAAAGAGCGTAACTATATATTTTTTCTTCTGAATTTTTGATATTTAATAAGTCTCCCTTATTAATAGGATTCGGATAAAATTCGGGAAAAGTATTTAAAGTCATTTTAACTGTCACCAACGAAGGGCTGCATGAATTCTGACTCTTCTTAAATCTTTAGTTTGAACTAAAGGCTCAAATGGTTGAAGAATTCACTTTCTCCTTTCTTGACCCTGAGATGAGCTTGTCGAAATTTATAACTCCAAAACTGAGATGAGCTTGTCGAAATTTATAACTCCAAAACTGAGATGAGCTTGTCGAAATTTATAACTCCAAAACTGAGATGAGCTTGTCGAAATTCATAACTCCAAAACTGAGATGAGCTTGTCGAAATTCATACCTCCAAAACTGAGATGAGCTTGTCGAATCTCCTTCCTCCAAAATTTGGTAGTAAGATTAAAGTACAAAGTATTAAGACTTGCTGAAAGGACCGATGTTGGATACGACTCTTCTTAAATCTTTAGTTTGAACTAAAAGCTCGAATGGTTGAAGAATTCACTTTCTCCTTTCTTGACCCTGGAATAAGCTTGTCGAAATTCATACCTCCAAAACTGAGATGAGCTTGTCGAAATTCATACCTCCAAAACTGAGATGAGCTTGTCGAATCTCCTTCCTCCTAAATTTGGTAGTAAGATTTAAGTACAAAGTATTAAGACTTGATGATCGGACCAATGTTGGCTATGACTCTTCTTAAATCTTTAGTTTGAACTAAAAGCTCGAATGGTTGAAGAATTCACTTTCTCCTTTCTTGACCCTTAGATGAGCTTGTCGAAATTCATAACTCCAAAACTGAGATGAGCTTGTCGAAATTTATAACTCCAAAACTGAGATGAGCTTGTCGAATCTCCTCCCTTCTGTGTCATTTTAACACAAATCTTTCCTCTTTTCTTTGTTAATAACTTGTTAAGCAATGGTATTTGTCACATTATCAATTAAATGTAAGGCTTGCGTATTCCATCTTATTCGTTTAATTTTATCATACCTAAATGAAATACAATATTTACTCTAACTCGTGACTTATTCCGAAAAAATTACGTTACCCTCAAATTCTCACGTTTCTGCTCGTTTTTCATAAATGAGATGTAAGAAATTGTGCACTTCTGTAGCTTTTTTGTTTTCCTCCTCGTAAATCACTTGTTTGAATCTATCTAATGCACGCAGCCATGAAAGCTTCTATACCCTTCAAAACCATGCTCGCATTACTCAGAAAACCGCTGACAGTTTTGTGGCCTTTTTTGATGGTTTTCTTCTGCCGCCTTCGAATTGGAGCTAAGAATTTAGCCTTTTCAAAACTTTTCGGGCACAATTTCATTTTCTTTTTCGGTCCAATACAACCCGTTATTTCTTCATCAATAAAGCCAACTTTGACTAAAGTTAATTCTGTCTATGGTTGCAAACCTCGTTTTCTGCCTGCTGTTACAGTTACAGCAAGAACTTAACGCTTCCGACTTCTCACCGTTTGCAAATTGATTTGAAAATTACCAACATACCTCCACCAAACATGAAGAACATTGTTAAAACAAGTAGTATGACGCATCTTAGAAAATTGCTCGTCCCTGCTCCTTCATCGTTTGTCGGATCTTCAACATATTACCACCAACCACAACATAATTCACCGAATATGAAAAAGTTCTACTCTTTCAAAATCCTGATTTTAAGTCTGATTTTCTTATTGCCGCTTATTTCCAGTGGGCAAAATTCCCTTAATTCAGGAGATTTTTCTACTGGAACATGGGGAGTAGGCCAAGCCATGACCGCATCTGCGGGAGGCTCCCTCATTATAACTAAACAAGTTACAACAACTGGCGATAAATACTTTCGGTTTTATGGAGATGGCTCTCCTTGTGGGGAATATCAACCAACTACAAATGCTGATTTTTTTACCCACAATGTGGCGGTAACTGCCCCCAATGGAAATTGCGGGAGTTCAAATGCCTGGAGGGTAAATATGCCCACAACATCCTCAAACGCAGTTTTTAAGACCGACGGGGGTAATGATGGAATAGACCGTAGTATTGTTTATGTGATTCAGGGAGCCGTTCAGTCTGTTAGTTCTGTAGCCCAGGCACCTATTGCTGCAAGCGTATTTCCTGGTCAGGCGGTTACGGTAACAGCCACTCTAAGTGCAGCTTTTGCAACAGGTCAAGCCGCTTATTTGAGGTATTCTGTCGATAATTTTGCAACTTCTACCGTAGTTGCTATGACAGGAAGTTCGCCAGCTGCTACCATTCCCGCTGCAGCCAATACAGGTGGCACTGTTGTAAGGTATTACGTCCTTACCTCAGGAAGTACTGCACCTGCATCCAATGGTTCAGATGCAGATTTCAGTACCATTAACTTAAACAACAATGGTGGCTCCAACTATAGCTATACCGTAGCCACAGGTTGGACCACCGCAGCAACCGGTAACTGGTCTACTCCGGCCACTTGGACAGCAAATGCAGTTCCTCCAACCGCCCAAACGATGGGTGTTGTCAACATTGGCCACGATGTAACGGGTGATGCCAATGCCATTGTTACTTCAATGAATGTAAATGGCACCAGCGTTCTTACTCAAAGTGCGGGAATCACACTTCAAACGGGAGGCGGAATAACTATTGCAGCTGGGGCAACATACACAATGAATGGAACGCTCCAAATTAATGCATCTGGATTTGTGGCTGCTGGAGGTACGTTAAATTATGGCGGTAGTTCAACATTGAATTACAATGTAAATGGATCTTACGGCGTCTCCAACGAATGGAATGTCAATGTTTCATCAGGTCAACGGGTGCCACAAAATGTAACTTTAACAAATAATACCCTTTTCAATTTCGGAGCAGCTAACCAGTTTAGACAAGCTTTAGGAAACATAACCATAAGCACGGGGTCCACTTTTACCCTTTCATCTGCAGCAGGAGGAAACTTACAAATTGGAGGAAACTTTACAAACACCGGAACTTTTACAAATAATGGTCGAATTGTAACTTTTAACGGCACAGCGGCACAAGCTTTAAATACCGCTGCAATAACTTTTACAGGTTTAACCATTTCAAATACCACTGCTAATGTAACGGCAGGAGCAAATGCAATAATTTCTTCTGGTGGGGTTTTAACCATTGATGCAAATGCCAGATTAGATATGGGAGCTAATTTGCTCACCGTAACTGGTGCAACTTCCAGTATTTCTGGATTTTTAAGGTATGCCAATACTACAGTTATTACAGGGCACAGTGCAAGCACCTTAACATTTACGGCATCAGGAACCTACGAACATAATGTAAATGGAGGAACTATTCCTACTGCAACCTGGACAGCAGGTAGCCCTGGGGCGACTGCCTCAATAATTGGTTGGGTTGCAAGTACAACAGCACCGGGGGGGTTATCTCAATCTTTTGTGAATTTTACTTGGAATAGTTCTGCACAAACAGCAAATCTAAATTTTACAGGCTCATTAACTTCTGTAACAGGAGTCTTCCGTGTTGTCAATACTGGAAGTGGAACAATCAGATTGACTGGAAATACTGCTTCAACTTTTAACTATGCAAACGTAACAATAGATGGTGGCACTTTATATATGACCACAGGATCAGGTACAGGACCACTTACATTGACAGGGAATTTTCTAATGAATGGTGGGATTTTCGATATTAACAATTCAGGATCTGCTACCCAAATCATAAATATTGCTGGCAATTTTGCTCAAACTGGCGGAATCTTTCGGAGAACAAGTTCTGGTGCAGCAAGTATTAATTTTAATAGAGCTTCAGGTTTACCGCAAACGGTTAGTCAATCCGCAGGAACAATTTCTTCTGCCAATAACTGGAATTTTGGGACCGGATCAACAAATAATACCGTTCAGTTTACTTCAAATGTTAATTTTGGAACAAGTGCGACTAATGCATTAGTTGTTTCTAATTTAGCTACAATAGATTTTCAAAATTTTGAAATTTCAGGTTCGGGGACATTTACTGCCAATACTGGTTCAACCCTAATTTCTGCAAACACAAACGCAACTGGTGCAATAATGGCCGCAGGAGCCAATGGTTCAGTACAAACCACCACTCGGACTTTCACCAACAATGGCGTTAATTATACATTTAATGGAACCGCTGCTCAGTTTACAGGAACATCCATTGCAGCAGCGACGAATATTGGAACCTTAAATCTGAGCAATACTTCGGGCTCTAATCCTGCCATTACTTTTACATCTTCTCCCACCGTTGCCACCGCCTTGAATGTAAATAATGGCATCAACCAACTAGGCTCAAACAATATTACCATCACTCCAACTTCTGCCGCTTCTTTATCCGGAGGTAGTTCAACTGCATTTATCCAAACCAACAGCACAGGCCGTTTAATTCGGGCCATTGCTACTGCGGGACTTCCGATAACTTATGCCTTCCCTGTTGGAACTTCAACCAACTATACACCCGCTTCTTTTGCGTTTTCTACAAATAATACTGCAAGAAACTTAATTGTTGGAGCTGTTGGTTCAAGAAACTCAAACGATGCAACTGCAAATGACTATATCGACAACAGACATTGGGTAACCAATTTAAGTGTTACAACTGGCACGTATGATTACACTTCTGCCTTCACCTTTTTAGCCGGTGATGTAGTAGGAACGGTTGGAAATATCAAACTCAACAGATGGAATGGAACTGCTTGGACCGAATTTTCCGGTAGTTCGGCAGCAGGTACCACTTTAAGCTCTGGTTCATTAACACAAGCAACCGGATCCCTAGCCGCCACTGCCGAATGGGCAGGAAGGGTAAATAGTCCATCAATTGCCATTTCAGGAGTAGATCCAGGAGCTAGCACGGTTGTAGTTGGGACCAACGATGTTATTTTACATCAATATAATTTAGCTGTTACTACAGCAGGAACTAACTTCACCGGATTGGATGTTGTTACTGCAGGTAGTTACATTTCGGCAGATGTGACCAATTTAAAAGTGCGTTATTCTACCGATGCAACTTTAGATGGAGGCGATGCGACCTTAAGTACACTCACTACACCTGGAGCTGCAGGCACCAAAATTTTCCCATCGTTTACTTCGCAGGCTATCAGCAGCGGGTCAACAGGTTACATATTTATTACGGCTGATGTGGCAGTTGGAGCAACTGGGGGCAATACCATTAATATTGCATCCAATGCTTTTTCTAATTTCACTTTTTCAGCAGGAAATAAAACTGGTACCGATCCTGTCGCAGCAGCAGGTGTAAAAACCTTTACTAGCCTTGTACCTTCTATTGCTATCAGCAATACTTCACCTGGAGCAAGCAACCAAAACGCGGGTACAAACGACGTTATCTTACAACGTCTCGATTTTGATGTAACCGTAACAGGAACAAGCTTTACCGGCTTAACAGTTACCACAGCCGGAACATACGCATCTGCAGATATCACGAATTTAAAAGTTCGGTATTCATCCGATGCTGTTTTAGATGGTGCTGATGCTTCACTTAGCACGTTGGTTACTCCTGGCGTTGCGGGAAATAAAGTCTTCCCATCGTTTACCACGCAAGCTCTTGCCATTGGTACATATTCTATTTTTATTACCGCAGATATTGCTGCAACTGCAACAGGTGGCAATACCATCAGCCTGGGTTCTACAGCATTTAGCAACATCACCTTTAGTTCAGGAACAAAAACAGGAACCAATCCAGTTGCTGCAGCAAATACCGTTACCATTGTCAACCCAGCAATTGCAATCAGTGCAAGCTCACCTGCCGCAAGCACACATATACAAGGTAGCACTGATATTGTACTTCATCGTTTCGACTTTGCAGTAAGCTCTTCAGATGCTACATTAACAGGCATTACAGTAACATCATCTGGAACTTATGTATCAGCTGATGTACTTAACTTAAAAGTTCGGTATTCAACAGATAACGTGTTGGATGGTGGCGATGCTACACTTAGTACCTTTACAACACCAGGTGCAGCAGGCAGCAAAGTATTCCCAGCATTTAGTTCTCAGGTAATTACCTCAGGAAGCACTGGTTACATCTTCGTTACTGCGGATATTTCTTCAACTGCTACGCCCAATAATACAATCAGTTTAGGCACTACAGCATTTAGCAACCTTACTTTCAGCTCAGGGAACAAAACAGGAACTAATCCTGTAGCTTCCGGAAACACTCGGACATTTATAAAAGCCGAACCGAGCAATTACCCTACTTCATTTGTTTGTGGAACTACAACTGCTACAACAATTCCATTAACATGGACTGCAGCAGTTGGCTCGATATTGCCTGACGGATACTTAGTAAAATGGAGCACTACTTCTTATGCTGCAATAACAGCACCTTCCGACGGAACAGCTGAAAGCAACAGTGCAAGTGTTCAAAATGAAACTGGCGCTTCTTACACGTTTACTGCATTAACTTCTGGTACAACTTATTTCTTCAAAATTTGGTCGTACACCAACAGTGGCACCAACATCAATTACAAATTGGTTGCAGAGCCACAAACGAGTTGTGCAACTTTGCTTGCGCCGGTATCAATATGGTCGAATGTGATTACAGGAACAAACCCAGGGTTAAGTAATCCATACATTACGGGTGATGTAAATGATCCATTAGTGACTGTTTCAGGAATTGGGCGGGGTAGTGGAATTACAGGCAATGCTGGAAACGACCGTTATAATGCAACTACTTGGAATACATCCAGCTTGGATGTAGATGACTACTTCGAATTAACATTAACTCCTGATCCCGGATATTTAATCAATTTCAACGATTTTCAATATGTTGGACAAGCTTCTGGTACTGGACCAACAAACATTGCGTTCCGTTCAAGTACCGATAGCTACACAGCTAATATTGGTACTGCAACAATCTCTGGAACAACAATTTCATTGACTGGAGCCTCATATCAAGGTATCTCGTCTGCAATAACCTTCCGCATTTATGCTTGGGGTGGTACTGGCGGTACATACAGTATAAACGATTTTGGGTTCACCGGAAATGTGTTTTCAGCTGGAACAATTACCACTTCAGCAGTCTCAGGTTCTCCTTTCTGTGCAGGTGCTACAAGTGTTAGTGTACCATTCACGTATACACCAAGTGCAAACTTCCCAAATCCAACAGCCACCTTTACAGCGCAACTTTCTAATGCTTCAGGATCTTTTGCTGCACCTGTAATCTTGCAATCGGTAGCATCCAACGCAAGTGGTTCACAATCAATATCAGCCACTATCCCGTCAGGAACTTTAACAGGAACAGGCTACAGAATTCGTGTAGTTTCTTCAGCACCAACTGTAAACGGTAGTAATAATGGAACCGACATTACTATCAACAATAGCGCAACATCAATTGCCCCAGTAACTATACAAAACATTTTAACTTCTGTAAATGGCACAACTTTAACAGTTACGGAAGGGTACGCAGCAACTAGCCGGCAGTGGAAATATGGCACCGTTTCTGGCGGACCATACACCGTGAACCTAGGTACGGCAGTAACGCAGATTCCAAACTTTGCCAGTGCGGGTACATATTATATAGTATGCGAAAGCACATACGGAGCACCTTGTTCAAATACGGTAACTTCGAACCAAGTTCAGATTAATGTAACGGCACCAGTGCCAGAAATCGACGTAACAGGTAATGCTGTTTCAATTGTTGATAACGACTTAACTCCTTCTCTTGGAGATCATACCGACTTTTCGAATGTTTCTTGGGGAGCAACGTTCACCAGAACCTACACGATTCAGAACACTGGCACCGGAACATTAAACATTTCGCTTCCTATTGTTATTGGTGGTGCACAAGCGGGCGATTACACTGTAACAACTGCTCCATCAGCAACTGTGGCTCCAAGTGGAAGCACCAACTTCATCGTTACATTTACACCCGGAGCTATTGGCTTAAGATCGGCAAACATTACAATTAATAACGACGACAGCGATGAAGCGGTCTATAACTTCAATATCCAGGGAACAGGAACACCGAGTAATCTGTCTCTCATAGAATTTAACACCTCTACCACTCCTCAAAATATAGATTACAGCACAGCAGCCAATCAAGTAACCGACCTTGTTTCTTCCTCTTTGGCGGTAATGGAATTTAGAATAAGAGACGGCGGAGCGACCAATACCGATGCTGATAACCTTGGTACAACCTTAAATGCCATTACATTAAACATCACCAACTGGCAAAATTTAAGACGTTTGGCCTTATACAACGGAGCTACCGAAATTGCTGAAGCAGCAGTTTCAGGACCTACCGTAACCTTTACTGGTTTAACAGGAACTGGAGTTACTGCGCCCGATAATGGCAATAGAATCATCACTGTTCGTGTGAGTTTCCAAGCAACGGTAACAGACAACCAGCAATTCTCTTTCAGTTTTACACCTTCTGATGTTACAGCTTTATCGACCAATTCACAATTTGCAAGCTTTAGCACAGTTAATTCTGAAACTACTGCCGACAGAAATAGAATAGAAGTAACAGCCGATCGATTGGCTTATGGAACGCAACCTGCCAATACTTCGGTAAGTGTCAACATGAGTGTATTTACCATACGGTTTGTTGATGCTTTAGGGAATTTAGATTTTGATACTAACAGAACCGTTACCTTAACAACATCAGGAGTAAACATTTCTCCTGCAACACCATCGGCAAGTATTACAGCTCCTCACACTGGCGTTGTTACCTATAGTACGGTACAATATACAAGCGGTCCGCAAACTGCGATAAATATTACAGGTACAACCACAGGCCTTGCATTTAGTAACACTATAGTTTCTACTAATTTCAATGTAAATGTGTTTACATATTTGGTCGGTGATTACAGACCTCGTTTTGCTACCGATTTCTCATTTACAAATCAATGGGAAAGTTTTGATGGAACAAATTGGAATAACGTTGCACCATCTCCTCAAGGTTTAGCTGCTCTATTTACCCCTCCTCCTAGAATTATCATTGATAAGCCATCAATAACGGGTGGAGGAAGTGCACAATTCAGATACAACGACATTATCATACTAAGTGGGGGAGATTTGTCGTTTGTTGACGATGATAATCCACCAGTTGCATCAGAAATTATTAATGCTAACATGAAGATTGAAGTACTATCGGGTGGTACATTTTATTTACGTGGTGATATTGATTTACCTGCCTCTGGAAACCTGATCGTTAGAAGCGGTGGAACGATGGAGATTGATCAAGCATCGATGGTCAACAACCACCCAATTTGGGATGGTACTGAGCTATTTGAAGGTGGTTCAACAGTAGTAATTAAGAATTGGAATTGGACAGCTTCATCTACGGTAGCTTCATTGGTCAACGTAGCTGCAGCAATCACTAATAACGCGAACGGATATAAATTCGGTAACCTTATTGTAGATGCTAATACAACTGCTAATTGGCAATTGATTGGTGGGCCGATAGGCGTCATCAACTTAGTCGAAAACAATCTTGATATCAGCAATACTTCTGCATTCTGGATTACAGGAGCAACGAATGGAACAAGCACAAATGGTTATGTAGTAAATGGAAATCTTACTGTTTTCGATGGTAACTTCTCATTTGGAAGTAGTTACTCAAACTCTGCATTTAACCATCAGTTCACTATCCGTGGAAACGTTGAAGTGGGTAGCAACGATGGGCTAAAGATGCATTATATCGGTGCAAATACTCCAACTTCATTAAACGGTAGTGTTACTGTTCAAGGCGATTTTATTGTGGGTTCAGGAGTAACTTCTTTCACCAATGACGGAGGATCGGGTTCACCGTCACGCATTGGTTTAATCATGACCGGTGGAACTTTAATCGATCCAAACATCCTTGATGTTGCACCAGTAGCAGTGGCCGTTCCAGTAACTATCGGAAATGGCACCCTAGCAACCTTTGTGAAATTGCGTACACAAGATTTGGTCACCAATTCTGTAACGAGCTACACCGCACCAATCACAGTGACCAACAATGCATTATTCGATTTCGGATTTAATACACTTGGCACTACGGCGCTGAATATTAGTAAAACCGGAACAAGCCCAGCTGGAACTAATTCCTTCATCTCCAGCCAAGGATCAACCTTAGTAATCACCTCTCCTAATGGTATCCAGCAAGCATCGGCTACTACAGGTAACGTGCAATACACCACATCCAATAAAAACTTTAACCAATTAGCGACCTTCTGGTATATGGGGCGTGCTAACCAAGTAACTGGTGATGCAGTAACCACATCGTCAAGTGGTAAGGTCGTTATTGTTGAACAAAATGCTTTAGCAACCACCTTAACCCTTACAAACGGAACTGGAATTACTTCAGCTACCACGATTGATGCCTTGGGTGGTAAATTAGAAATTCGTCAAGGTACTTTGGTATCTCCTGCAGCAGCGGCAGTATCTTCCGATGGTAGGTTAGTTATGATTGATGGTGCTTACCGCATTGCAGAACTCACAACTTGTCCGCAACTTACAGGAGCATATACATTAACCGGTGGAACTATTAACCTTGACGGGGCTGGAGACCAAATTCTACGAGGAGCGCGCGATTATGTTAGCCTCGCTTTCAGCACTAGTGGAACTAAAACATTGTCTTCTGCTCTTCCTTCCACCTCGCTAAACGATTTGGTGACTATCCAAGATGCAGCCATACTTGATGTTGCCAATAACAACTTCGATGGAATATCGGCACTTAATATGATTGGCACAAGCCGTTTCAGAATGAGCCTGCTTAACACTACATTACCTCAATTAACAGGAACTTACACCTTAACTGGCGGTACGGTAGAATTATACGGTTCAGGAGTTGGTCAAACCCATTCGCTCCGCGGAACTGTTACATATAATAATGTAGAATTGAACTCAACAGCTGCGTCTGTGGCAGCAATACAAGCCAACGTTCTAGCAGGTGCAGGTTTTGCGCTGCGCGGAACAATGACTGTTCAGAGTCCGACTTGTTTCCAGTTAAGCAGTGGATTCACGATTACCGATGCAGGAACAAGTTCGTTTATTCTTGCAGCTGGATCAACACTCAAGTATGGTGGAACAATAGACGCATCTGGCCCAACTGGAAACATCCAGACCGATGTGAGAACCTTCGCAACTACTGCATCATACGGTTTTGTGGGGAGTATATCGCCTCAAGCAGCAGGAACAGGCTTGCCAGCATCGATGGTGAACATGTACTTAGATAAAACAAACATCTCTGATCAGGTTACCATTGCTGCAAACAAAGCAGTATCTAACCAATTGGTGCTTGGAAGTGGTATCTTAATTACTGGAGCAACTATCCTATCTGTAACTAATACCGCTACAACAGCAGTAACAGGCGGCTCGGCTAACTCATTTGTGGGTGGAAGATTAAACCGTAGTTTACCTTCTTCACTCCTTACAGGTTCAACCTATGATTTCCCAGTAGGAAAAGTTTCGGCTGATACATACTTACCTGCAAGTTTGGTAAATGCAACAACAGGTGTTGGGGCAGTTTCTGTAACCATGGAAGCCTTTAACACAGGTTCTAGTGGAACACCTGATCCAAACTCGGTAGGCACCTTGAGTGCAAGCGAATATTGGTCGTTAGCAGCAACAGGCAATTTCAACGGAAGCCAGTTCACATTAGGTCGTCCAACTGCTGTTGCTCCATTAACTTCTATCGCAAGAAGCACAACCACCGCAACTGGAACATACGTTTTCATTGGCGGAACAGCTTCAGGCAATCAAATTCAGAACTCAAACTTTAGCGCTGGTAATACACAATTCTTAGCCTTTGCACTTCCAGTTGCTCCACCAACGATCACTACGGTAGTGCCAACTTCACCAGCATTTGGTGGTCAGCTCGATAACACCGGCTATGTTGGTCAAACACTCACTATCACAGGTACTGGTTTTACATCTACAGCAGGTATGTCGGTGTCTATTGGCGGCCTACCAGCAGCCACATTCACGGTAGTAAATAGCACAACCATTACAGCAGTGGTAGAACAAAATGCTTCAGGAGCAACTGTTGTTGTTACCAATATAATCACGTTAGGTTCTGGAAGTTCAGGCTTCACTTTCCTTGGTTGGATTTCGAATGCTTCTACCGATTGGGGCGTAAATGCAACTTGGTTAGGCGGCTTAGTGCCACCAGCCTCAGTAGTAGTTACCATAGCACATGCAGTAACTGCGAATGCTGTTATACCAAATAATCCAAACACATTGACGGTAAGGTCAGCGAGCAGTTTGATATTTGGTGCCGCAGGAACATTAACCGTAAATACAACGCTTACAAACGGAGGAACAATTAACATGACTTCCGGTGGATTATTAACGATGGCTTCAGCTTCAACATTTGCCAATGGCTCAGCTACATTCACAGGTGGAACAGGAACAGTAATATTTGCTGGAACGGGAACAGTTACATCAGCAGCAGGTGTGCCTTTTAACAATGTAACACTTAATGACGCTGTAAACCCAAGTGCAGGTTCGTCAATTGCTGGAACACTCCGTGTAAACCAAGGCGGATCAATCATTACCAATGCACTTACATACGGCATAGCTTCAACTCTTTTATACAACGGTACAAGTTCTCAAACACCAAACGCTCTCGAATTCCCAGCGGCAAGTGGTCCGGTAAACTTTACTGCTAATAACTCAGTTAACGTATTACTTCCATTCAGCCGCACAGTTAGTGGAAACGTTAGAATCTTATCAGGAAATCTTCAATCTAGTGGCGCTGTTACCCTCACCATGAGTGGTGCTGCAACTACGCTGGAAGTAACTGGAACCCTTTTAGGTACTGACGCAGGAGTAGGCAACGACCTCACTTTGACAGTAACAGGTGTTGTAACAGTAAACGGTTCTAATATTACTACGTGTAAACTCTTCAATACAAATGTGAGCACAGGAGCTACTTTAGCATTAGCACGCAGCAATTTCGAAGTGCGTTATGGTGCCTTCAATGTAGTAGGAACTGGAACATTACGCATCGATGCAAACGGTAACGTTGCCTCAGTAGATGGAAATAGCCGTGTTCCTATATATGCTGCTACAGCCAACTTGGTTTACAACAGCAGTGGTACATACGGTCGTTTCGTTGAGTGGTCAACTATAAGTGGACCTGCGGGATATCCAGGTAACGTGATCATCCAAAATGGAACAACATTGAACATTGGTACACCAGCTTCTGATTTAGGTGTTGCAAACAGCTTGAACCTAGGTCAAACTGGAAGCACAGGATCGTTGAACATGCAGTCAACTGCTCAAGGCATTACTGTAAACGGCGACGTAAACATCGGTAGCAATACAGGTACATCAACTCTTACACTTTCAACCAACGGTTCAAGTCCAGCAATCCGCGTAGGTGGCAACTGGACACGCACAGGTAACGGAGCGTTTAATGGAACAGGTGCAAACGGACGAGGAGTATTCTTCATTGGTGGCAATGCACAAAGCATCATCGCACCGGGTGGAGAAACATTCCAATTCTTATTGATTCAAAAAACAGCAGGTACAAATGTTACGCTGAATGCCTCAGTAATAGTAAATTCAACATTAACACTTACCAGTGGCACAGTTACACTTGGCATCTTTGATCTAAGTGCAGCGAATCAATCAAGCGGAAGTGCAATATCTTATGCAGTTACCAATGGTACTGGTAAGCTGAGACTTAATGTAAACAACACGGATATTTTGTTCCCTGTAGGTCCAACAGCATCTCTTTACTCGCCTGCAACACTTAACCAAGCCTCGACCGCTGAAGTAATTGGTGTTGGAGTGTTAACAGCTCCGGCATTTACCAACCCAGTGAACGACAATACCCAAATGGTAAATTTACAGTGGACACTCAATGAGTCAATCGCAGGTTCAAACTCCTTGATGACACGTTTCCAATGGCCTTTATCATCAGAGGCTGGAGCATTTGTTCGCGCTAATGGAGTTTTTCATGGTAACTGGAATGGATCAAACTATGTGGTGCGAACGTCATCAGCAACTGTAGGAACCGATCCTTATATTTCAACGTCCACGATTAACTTTACATCGGCACTTAATAATCAGCCAATTGTAGTAGGAAATATCAATGGTATCGTTGGCTGCTTCACAACCCTTTTAGGCGGGTCATGGAACACCCCAGGTATATGGAGCAGCGGTATTGTGCCAACTACAGATGCAAGCGTATGTATTAACCATGCAATCACAATTGGATCTTCGGATCCAGATCCGAATCAGCTTGTTGGACTTACTATAAACGGCAGCGGCTCTCTTGATCTTGATGTCCTGCGAACATTAACATTTGCTAATGGTGGAGCAATGATTAACAATTCAGGATCTACACAGTCACTTGGTAATGGTAGTTTTGTTACTACTGGAGTTCTATTAATTACCGGTGCAAACACATTTACACTCAATAACTTGTCATTAAGCGGCAACACGACAATACTTGCTTCTCCTACAGTTAACGGAAACCTAACTCTTAATGCAGGAAGCTTCTTAACAGCGGCTCCAACGTATGGCGCTTCATCAACATTGATCTACAATACAGGTGGAACATATACGATGAGCAACGAGTGGACGGGCAATTCCCTTACACCAGGCTTGGGTATTCCAAATAACGTAACAGTGAACGGAACAGTTTTGGATTTTGCATCGACCAATCGCGGACTTGGCGGTAACTTTACAATTGCTGCGGGTACTGCTAACTTAAATGTTACTTCTGGAGATTTGAATGTCGGTGGAAATTGGACACGCGCTAACACGGCAACATTTAATGCAAATAACCGCGCTGTAATTTTTAACGGTGCTGCCAATCAAACAATCTCTGTTACTGGAGGAGGTACCGCTACATTCGCTTACATGAATCTTGCAAAATCTGCTGGTAATCTTGTGATAAGCAGTAGTCCTGCCACAGACGTTGTTGTGAATGCCGGAGGTGGAAACATCATGACCATCAATTCAGGCAATACCATAGATTTAAATGGTAGAACGTTCTCACTTACTGGATCAGCCGGGAATCTTAGTCTTCCTGCTGGTATAGTCTCAGTTACCGGTGGGATAGGATCTGTTTTCGCAATAAACAATGGTCTTAAAACAGTTACTCCAGGAGCAGGTGCAAGTCTTAATTTTGGTTCAAACGTAACTGTTGCGCTTGTAGGCGGACTCAATTTCGGTTCAAATACATCAACAATTAACGGAACACTTCAAATTGCTTTTGGAGGTTTTGTTAGCGTGAACCCCCCAACGTATGCAACAGGATCAACATTGAGATACTTTAGTGGAACCAATTACGGTCGTGGAACAGAGTGGAGCACTAACTCTGGACCTGGCTATCCATTCAACGTTACAGTTGATCTAAATGGAACTGTTACAACAGCAGATCTAAGTACAGGTGCTGCTATCTGTCAAATTGCGGGTAACCTAACATTAAATAATGGTGGTAACATGTCGATGGGTGCAATGGTAACGCCATTGATTGTTCGTGGAAACGCAACTATTGGCGGTGCAGCCTCAGGAACACTAACCTTGAGCTCGGCTATTGGTGGTGACATTCAAATTGCTGGCAATCTTACAAGAAACGCTGGTGGTACAATTACACAATTGAGTCGTGAGGTTATTATGAACGGTGCTGCGTTGCAGACAATTTCAGGTGTAAATACGTTCGATTTTCTTACAATCGATAACACAGGATTTTCTGTTCAGATTTTATCAAACACGGCAATCAATAATCGCTTGCGCCTTGCAAATGGTACATTTGATTTGAACGGCTTTACATGCACGATGGCTAACAATTCAAAAATTGCAAGAGCTATTGGTATCATGTCCGCAGCTCCAACCATTGGAATAGGCAATCAATATGACGTAGAATATCAGGCAAGTGTAAGCAGCAGTGTTGAGTACTTGGCTGCAAATGATATTGTTCGTGATCTTATTGTCACATCAGGTAACACATTGACCTTAAGTGCGAATAGAACATTCAATCGTGATCTTACACTCGGTGGTGGCGACCTAAACTTAGCAACCTTTACGTTAACTGCTCGCGGTCGTTCAGCCTCTCCGGCATTTTCCGGAAGCATCAACGTTAGCGGTGGAGGTACTCGAGTTATTACGGGTTCTGCAGGCAGTAGGTTCGACATAACCGGTCTTGGTGGTAATAGCCCACTTGATTACACGAAAACTGTTTCAACATTTGGAGGTACTCTTCTGAACTTTAATAGTAACGTGTTGGTTAGGTTGGGCGATGGTGGAGTCGATTTTGGTGCAGGAAGTCCTACTACTATCAATGGCGTGCTTCAAATTTTATTAGGGGGATCTGTAGGACAAATTCTGAATCCATGTTTTTATGGAACGAATTCAATACTAAGATTTGCCAATACAGTTGACTATCAGGTAGGATTAAATGATAAGACATGGGCAAGTGGCTCTATCAGCTCTGGAAATCCGGGAATACCTTTCGATGTGGAAGTAAATGACATTGGAACAGATCTTCAGCTGCAAGATACTCGCGCATTGAGAAGAAATTTAACAGTTACCAATGGTACATTTACTTTAACGCCAACATTTACGGGATCGTTTAATATTGGTGGAGATTGGATACGCACAGGAGCTTCAAGTGCATTTATTCATAACGATAAGAAAGTAACATTTGACCGACAAAGTGCGGGAGATCAAACAATAACTCTCGGTGGAACTATTACTAGGGAAATATTCTATGACATGGAGGTTTCTCCTATTAACGGAATCTTACGCATGGGTGCATCGTCAGATATAACAGTTCGTAATATTCTAAATTTTGCAACTGGTAAATTCGACTTGAACAGTAACGATGCAATCATTGGAACATCTCTTTTAAATGGTACAATAACTGGTGCTAGCGCAATTCGTTATATAATTCCTAATGGAGGAACGGTTCAGTTCTTTACCAATACAAATGAAATTACCTATAATTTCCCAATAGGTGATGTAACTGACTATACTCCAATAAATGTTACAGTAACAAGCGGAGCTCTAATTGGATCATTTCTGACCACGACACTTTTCCTAAATTCACATCCTAATGCAGTAGGTTCTACACATTATATTAATCGCTTTTGGAGAGTTGAGCCAACAGGTTTTGCTTCAAGTCCGATTTATGATGCGGAATACATCTATGCAGATGTTGATATTGTAGGTACTGAATCGACATACCGCCCTGTAAAATACAGCTTTACGAATCCTACTCCAGGTTGGATAAGTTCTCCAGGCTCAGGTGCATTTGCAATCGATGGTACGGCTTCAATTTTTGACCAGCCAAACAATACTTTCTTATGGAGCAACCTAACAACGTTCTCTGACTTTACTGCCGCGGGCGATGGAGCTCCACTTCCTGTTGAGCTGCTTGATTTTAATGCAGTGGTTGCAGGAACCGCAGTGCTTGTTACATGGACAACAGCCTCTGAAATCAACAACGATTATTTCGCGGTTGAGCGTTCAAACGATGCAATTAACTACACTCAAGTTGGAATCGTTGATGGTGCTGGCAATTCAACAACAAACCGCTCATATCAGCTCCTAGATTCAAATCCTATACTAGGTGTATCCTATTACCGCTTGCGCCAAATCGACTTTAATGGACAGTATGAACTATTTGATCCAGTTGCAGTGAACTTTGGTAATGGCGTGGTGAGTGGTGCAACGTTGTTCCCTAATCCAGCGGTTGATTATGCGCAGGTATTACTTACAACTGAATTTACGGGTAAAGGGCAAGTTCGGATTACAGATCTTGTTGGACGAATTATTTCTGTAAATCAGATTGTTCTTGAAAAGGGAGTTAATCCGTTTACTTTGCAACTCGGCGATTTAGCGCCAGGCAAATACATGGTAACTATAGAAACCGAGAGTGGCAAAATATTCAATCTGCCGCTCATGAAGAAATAACATTAAAAAGCTGCCTTCAAGGGCAGCTTTTTTTTTGCTCTTGTCTTTATTAATTGAGATCGAAGATTTAAGATCTGAGACTTAAGACTCAAGATCTTTTACTTAGGGTTTACTCAAAAAGTTAGAAATGCGGTGGATGCAAAGAACAGACATTGAAGATGTATATTTAATACTTCGAAATGGCTGTAAAGAGGCAAACGCCGTGTTACTGGATAGTTTTTAAAATTTTAAATTCATGTGAAAAGTTAATCTTGATGCAAGGATTTTTGATGATACTCAATTAAATTCATGCATTAAAAATGAATAATTCAGCAAGAGATGCCTTATTTAAAAGGA
>Ga0209702_10004666_pt1 | contig 19610 bp, 19 predicted proteins | sample FRY01_FD_187210 | JGI IMG/M metagenome (GOLD analysis project Ga0209702, IMG submission 187210) | Freshwater microbial communities from Lake Fryxell liftoff mats and glacier meltwater in Antarctica - FRY-01 (SPAdes) (version 2) | ecosystem: Environmental > Aquatic > Freshwater > Ice > Glacier...
GACACTAAATAGAGTCTGTCTATAGAGTCTCCTGTGTAGTTGAACTAGTCCGAAAAATGCTCATTTACAAAAGTAAACTGCGCTTTTTCGGCCTTCGTGCGCCTAATCAGAAACCTCTATAGTTCAAACTCCTGACTCTGTGGACCGACACTAAATAGAGTCTGTCTATAGAGTTTCCTGATGTCGTTGTACTATTCCGAAAAATGCTCATTTACAAAAGTAAACTGCGCTTTTTCGCCCTTCGTGCGCCTAACCAGAAACATCTATAGTTCAAACTCCTGCCTGTATGGACAGACACTAAATAGTCTAATTGTTTATTCTTCATCACTATCGCCGCTTTGTAAATCATTACCTGAGTTGCGAATGCGCTTGAGTAATTCCTTTTTAAAATCGAATTCAGCTTTATAAAGCATAGCTATTTTCTGAACAGGAATTGCTGTTTTTAATTCTGTTTGATATTTCCTTTGCAGATCAATTAATTTTTGTTGCTGATTCAATGTTAGTTCAAGATACTTTTCTGTTTCTTTATCTGACATTAAACTTAATTGTTCATTCGAGGATTTACGCGATTGAATTATTTCTTTCCGAATATCCTCAATTTCAGCTGTAAACTTGTTGTAAACAGGCCAAAATTTTTGTGCTTCTTCAGGACTTAGTGATAATTTATTTGTAATGTAAGCTATCCTCTGTGAAGCAATTCTCTGGCGAATATTATCTCTTTTTTGTGCACTTGCAGTCATGCAAATAAAAAGGAGAAGTATACTGAGGGATTTTTTCATAAATACTATTTTATAATGTGTTTATCAACTCAATTAAATCCACATCTTCTTCAAGTAGCATGGCTTCAATGGTATTTACCTCTTCCAAATTTACTGAAGAATGAATATTGATTGTGTCAATTGCCTTAGATGATGAATAACCAACAATTTCATCGATTGCTAATTCGTCAATTATCCCTTGCTGATTCATGTATTCTGAAATATCATCCGCTGTTAATTCAGGATTATTGGGAATTAAAAACGTGAAACCAATCGAACAAACAACTACTACTATTGCAGCATAAGCAATAAAAACAAAAGCTTTACGGAATGGCGAAATCGAAATTATTTTTGGTGAATCATTCTGTTCGATAAGATTCGCGATTCTAACTGGAAATTCATTGAAATAATTTTCAGGTACATCGAATGGATTGCCTTTTGGGAAAGACAACTCTTCTTCATTTATTTCCTTGGGATTTTCCATGTGTCCTTTGAGTGATTAAATCAACAATAGTTTAAAGGTTCTTAATAAAGAATTCTATCTTTTTCACAGCATGATGAAACGATGCCTTCAAAGCTCCCACAGAAGTGCCGAGAATTTCTGACATTTCTTCGTATTTCATCTCCTCGAAATACTTCAAATTAAATACTAATCTCTGTTTTTCGGGTAAGGTTAATATTGCCTGCTGAAGTTTCATTTGTATCTGATCTCCAGTGAAATACGAATCAGATTCTAAGTTCTGTGATAATTGATTTTCAACATCGCCCAAAGGAATTAATGACCTTTTTTTCTTCGCATTTAAAAATGTAATCGACTCATTTGTAGCTATTTTATAAAGCCAAGTGCTGATTTTTGAGTCTTCCCGGAATTTATCTAAGGCCCGAAATGCTTTCATAAAAACATTCTGCATAATATCATCAGCATCATCATGATCTAAAACAATTTTTCGGATGTGATAATATATACGCTTCTGATATTGATGCACCAATAGATTAAATGCCTCATTCCGAGTTTCTGGAATAGCAAATTTATCTAAGAGTTCACGATCACTCAGTTCTAACATAAAAATTAAGCCGCAATGGCTTGTGCCTTATCGCCTCGCAATAGCAGCTAGTGCAGCTTTTACAACATCTGGAGCGTCAAGTCCATACTTTGTAAGTAACTCTTCTGGAGTTCCACTTTCACCAAAACTATCATGAACACCAACCATTTCTAAAGGCTTTGGCATTTTGCGACCCAACAACTGCGCAATACTATCACCTAATCCTCCATTTAATTGATGTTCTTCGGCGCTAACAGCGCAACCTGTCTTGCTAACAGATTTCAAGACAGCTTCCTCGTCTAAAGGTTTAATTGTATGAATATTTATTACTTCAGCATCGATTCCCTGAGCTTGAAGTTCTTTAGCGGCATGCAATGCTTTCCAAACTAAATGCCCTGTGGCAAAAATACTTACGTCTTTTCCTTCCTTCATTACAATAGCTTTTCCTATCTCAAAAACCTGATCTGCTGGTGTGAAATTAACCACTTTTGGGCGACCGAATCTTAAATAAACAGGACCTTCATAATCAGCAATTGCAATTGTTGCTGCCTTCGTTTGATTATAGTCGCAAGGATTAATAACAACCATTCCTGGCAACATTTTCATCAAACCTAAATCTTCCAAAATCTGATGCGTGGCGCCATCTTCTCCTAACGTTAACCCAGCATGTGAAGCACAGATTTTTACGTTTTTTCCTGAATAAGCAATCGATTGACGAATTTGATCATAAACACGTCCAGTAGAGAAATTAGCGAATGTTCCAGTAAAGGGTATTTTTCCACCAATTGTCATGCCTGCTGCTATACTCATCATGTTAGCCTCAGCGATACCCACTTGAAAAAAGCGCTCGGGAAATTCCTTCTCAAAAGCATCCATTTTTAAAGAGCCTGTTAGGTCGGCACAAAGTGCTACAACATTAGGATTGCGTTTCCCTAATTCTAATAGGCCAGCTCCAAATCCAGAGCGTGTATCATTTTTCTCGGTTGCTGATAAGTAGTCCATAGGTTTTATTTCAATAGCACTTGCATCGAAGTGCCGGGTTCAACAATAAATGTTTTTTCAATTGTGAAGAGCGTTTCACGGATATTCTTTCCTCTGAAAACCGCTCGGTATTTTCCTGGTTGCAATTTAACTACCTCTTGAGTAGCTGTTTCACTTAAACTACAAACCCAAGTAAATTCATTTTTATTTTCAAATAGTACATTGGTTATGCCAGGTAAACTCATTAAGAAATTTACGGTACCTGGTTCATCAATCTTTACTGTCGTAGTATGGCTTTGACTAATATTCACATCTTTAACATAAGTGCGAGGTAAAGTGAGAATTTCCAAATCATAATTACCGATAATTAATTTTCGTTGATCCTTAAATGACATTACCTCAAGTGTTTTATTATCACCCGGCTTACGAATAATACATTGAAAATCTCTGTGTTGATTTGAAGTTCCTGCTTTTAATTGTAAAAATCCTTGAGGGGCATCAATTGGAATTACAGTGTGTTTTCCCGAATTAATTTTCACGTCCTTTTTTTCTACTGATGGAAGTGTGTGAACAACAATTCTATAGGTAGTTAATGGGTCAATACGAAGCGTATCTGGAAATCCGCGATTATTCATCGTGTGTATGAAATGGTATTTTAATTTTCCAGTCTGCTGATCAAAGAAGCTCATGGCAACATCTGTCTCCGTTGCTTTGCCCGCTTTATCCATCAAACTCACTTGGCATGATGTCGTATTCATCACTTGGGTGATAATAACATTCAATACTTGTTTAAATGAACTTTCGGAGGATGCGTCGTAATAATTTCCAATACAATTAAATGCATTCGTAATGTCCGGATCTAATTTTCCAACACCAACGATAAATGGCTTTAATACAATGCCTTTGCTTTGTAATGCAACAGATACAGCACATGGATCTCCTCCACATTCTTCTTTCCCATCTGTAATTAATAATACAATGTTTCTTGCATTTTTATCCGGAAAATCCTGTGCACATGCTTCTAAAGATTGTGCAATTGGAGTAGTGCCAGATGGTCCAACTTTATTGAGTTTTGCCTTAATCAACCAAGCGTTATCTCGGGCAAAAGGAACTTCTAATTTACTGTCATCACAATCTTGAGGTGGATATTTTTTCTGATGACCATAACACCTGAGCGCTAATTGAACATTTTGTTCTCGTCCCAAACTATCAACCATTTGACTTACCAAACGCTTCGCAATGTTGAATTTAGAATCACTTTCCCAAATTCCAAACATGCTATTAGAGCAATCGAAAATAATTAAAATTCGAATCAGCTGAACTGGTGCTGGTGTTGATTTGGCTTGTGCTTTTGAATCAACTGCTTGAATCGATAAAATCGAAATCAACACAAACACAGCAATTAATCTAAATCGCAGAACGACTGATTTAATTTGCGAATGCTTATTTGGTTGATATTTCATAAGGTGATTTATAGCCAAAACGCTTCAAAATGCTATTTAGCATGGGATTGATGCAATTAATAATCGCCTAATGTTTCCTCAAGTTGAGAAAGAGCTTCCATTAATTGAGCATCATTCGGAGCAACTCCGTGCCACTTATGTGATCCCATCATAAAATCTACACCCATTCCCATTTCGGTGTGCATTAAAATCATGATTGGTTGCCCTTTCCCTGTTAGCGATCTGGCATGTTGGCTAACTGAAATAACATTTTCCATATCATTCCCTTTCATATCCAAGACAGTCCACCCGAAAGCTTCCCATTTAGCTCGCAAATTACCTAAGTTCATCACTTCATCAGTACTTCCGTCAATTTGTTGACCGTTCACATCAATAGCAGAAATTAGGTTATCAACCTTTTTTGCAGTCGCATACATAGCGGCTTCCCAAATCTGACCTTCTTGAAGTTCGCCATCGCCATGAAGGCTGTAAACGAAACTAGTGTCACCATTTAATTTTTTGGTAACAGCAGCACCAATCGCAACTGAAAGCCCTTGACCTAAAGAACCAGACGAAATGCGCACTCCTGGAAGTCCTTCATGCGTGGTTGGGTGGCCTTGTAACCTTGAATTTAATTTTCTGAATGTTGATAATTCGGCTACTGGAAAATATCCACTTCGTGCAAGAACACTATAAAAAACAGGTGATATGTGACCATTTGATAGGAAGAACAAGTCTTGATTTTTCCCATCCATGTCGAATGGCTGTGGCACATGTTTTAAGATGTCAAAATATAAGGCAACAAGATAATCAGCACAACCAAGAGAACCACCGGGGTGACCTGAGTTAACACCGTGCACTTGTCTAACAATGTCGCGCCTTACTTGCGCAGCAATACTTTTTAATTCTGAGATTGTAGCCATGCAGCGAAATTAAGGTCATGCCTGATTACAGACAAGAAAAAAGATAAGAGATTATAAAGGAGTTTTTAACCAGATAGTTGAAAAGTAAATTGAGTTTTTTTAGATTAGTTATGTTATCTAACCCAAAATGCTCAATTTACCGATCAGATTTAATTCAACAGTTTAATGGTTGCCTAAAATTAATGGCATTCCGTCTTTATCACCTATTACAATTACTTTAGCATTTGGAGAACGTGCTAAATCTAAGGTTGCATTAATTCCTTTTTCTTGTAAGATTTTTTCTGTAAGCGATGCATTTAGAATTCTATTGGCATTTGCTTTTCCTTCTGCGTCAATTATTTGTCGTTCGGCTTCCTTTCTAGCTTTTGAAAGTTTAAATTCATACTCAAGGCTTTCCTGCTCTTGCTTTAATTTATTTTCGATTGCTGTTTTAATTGTAGCAGGGAGCGTGATATCTCTCACCAAGATTTCATTCAACTGAACAAATTGTGAATTTAGAATCTTTTTCGTTTCAATTTGAATTTCAGCTTGTATTACATCTCGCTTAGACGAATAAATCTCTTCGGGAGTGTATCTGCCTATAACACTGCGTGTTGCAGAACGAATTGCAGGTGCCACTACCCTTTCAGAGTAATCTTGTCCTTTTTGCTGATGTAGTAAAGGTAATTTAGATAACATAGGCTGATACCACATAGAAACTTCTACGGAAATTTCGAGGCCATTTGACGATAAAACAGCCATTTTCTCAACTCTCTCTAATTGCCTTACTTCGTAAACGATCATTTTATTCCAAGGCGCAATAATGTGAAATCCTTCACCATATGTTCTATCTGTTTGAACTCCATCACTAAATGTCCTAAATAACACACCACTTTGGCCCGCATTAATGGTCACTGAAGCTTTGGCTAGAAATATCATTAAAATAATAAACCCAATTATTAGGAAGATAATGCGTAATTTTTTAGGGTTTAGTGAATCGAAATTTGGTTGTTGATATGTATTCATGTACTTAGTTTTTTTGCAAAGTAATGCATTTATCGGGGATTATTGGTATTAGTTCTGCTGTTTGCCTTCAATACCGTTCAATGTCGTAAATGCTTGTAGAAAATGTCTTTCATTATGATTAATTAGGAACCTGAAAGTATCCCCTGGTTTTAACTTGATAATCGGGCTGATTGTAATTGGGATACGTGGAGAATTTAAACTTTTATGCTCTGATATTTCAAGTAATTTTAAAAGGTTTTTTAACTGCAATTCGAATATTTCGACAACATTTGAACGAATTTTGCCATCAAACGGATTCATTGACTTGAACGTTGACATTCGTTTACTCTTTGGAGATTCTGGCAGCATTGACTCGGCAAAGTAATTACCTAGCCATCCGCTTTTATATTCCACTGCACAGTCTATAGATTTAGCCTTACCTATAGATATTTCTAAAGCAGGAAGGTAATAGTCGGCGTACCTTGATAAATGCTCAATACATTGGTTTATTGACCATGATTTATCATTTAATTGTCCATTTAGAATGGTCTCATTTAATTCTTTGAACCTTGAGATACTTTCTAAATGTCGGCCTGTTATGCCCTTGAGCTGCTTTAATAATTCACATTTTTGCATGATTTTTATTTTATACAAATGTTAGAATTCGAGCAGATAACATTATTGATTTAAATCAAGATTTACGAATTCTACTCAATGTCTCTGGTGTCATTCTTAGATAGGATGCTATGTATTTTGTCGGAATTTCTTGAAATAGTTTTGGGCTTCTTTTTAAAACGCGCTCATAACGTTCAGTAGGAGAGGAGGTAATTAAATCTAACTCGCGTTCTAATTGCTGAACGACTAAATCCTCAAGCATATTCATGTATAAATCTCTCACCGATGGGAGCGTTTTAACTCCTTCGAGAAATAATTTTGTAGGAATTTTAACTAAACGAGTTTTTCGAATTGCTTGGATAAATAATTCAGATGGTGATTTACTCATCATCGAGGCAAGTGAAGTTATAATTGAGCCTTTATAACCAAATCGAATGCTTACTTCATCAGCACCATTTAAATAATAGGCATGAACGGCTCCTTCGAGTATAATATATATAAATGACTCAATTTGTCCTTCACGAATTAAATACTCAGATCGTGCAATAGTTTCTTCGTGGAAACTTGTTGAAACCAATGGTTGTAGGAGTTCAATTATACTATTATTTTCCATTTCAGTCAAAACGATTAACCAGATTTTTTAATTTATGTTATTTAAGTCCGATGGCAGTATCCAGCCGGTAGTTACTTTTTTGCCTTTGAAACTATCATGCGCTTTATTCGAAATGATTTCATCCACACAAATAAGATCATCTTTTAAAACGTAACTTCTTATTGGAAGGTTATCAGAAGAGTTCTTATAAAAATACGTTTTATCTGAATAAATGCACCGGATCGAAATCCATGGCTTAGGCTTTTCTATTCTGAAATTTACAGGTTCATTTGAGAAATGGATAAAATCGACGAAGCCTCTATGTTCTTCTTTGAGTTGAATTGCAAATTCGGTAGAACTAATAATCTCAAGAGTTCCCTGTATAGTTCCTAACTCTTTATGATTTGGATAGTAAGAATTAATTTCGAAGTGACTGTTTTCAATTTTATCCATAAAATAAAATTGACAAGTAAATCGACTCTCTTTTGTGATTTCGTCGTATCCAGTTTGATTGTTGTAAAATCCTGAACCTATATGGGAACCGCCGTCAAAACCAAAGATTAATCCCTGAGAACAAGAACTTGCAGTAATCTGGGAGTTTAGTGTTAAGCTATTTGCAAGCGCAACAAGAATAAGATAGAATTTCAATGACGGATCAATAAATGACTGAGTGAATTGAAGCCCAATGTATGCTGTTTTGTTCAGTGTTGTTTCAATTGAGAATCATAAAAAGTTAATTTCAATGACGTACCTTTATTTGGAGTAGAGTGGAATTCTAACTTACCATTAATAGCTTTGCTGCGGGCGCGAAGAGAAGTAAAGCCATTTCCCTCTTGCACAGTTTCCATGTTAAATCCAATTCCATTATCAACAATCGTTAAAACTAATTGATTGTCAAATTCTGTAAGTGTCACAGCAACGTTAGTCGCATTGCTGTATTTAGCTATGTTGTTTATTGCTTCTTTGAAGAACAATAAAACATTTTTTCTTATCTCTAAGCCAGCTACAACGTCGTGAAAATGATAATCAAATTGAAAATGAGTTTCAATATTCTTTGCACTCAGAATCTCAAAACTAAAATTTTTCATTCGTTGAATTAAATGCTCATAGGTATCATTTCTTGAGTAAATGGCCCATATTAAATCAGACAAATTCTCTGCAATTGAAGTAGTCTGTTTTCTGATTTTATCAATTAGATCTTTTGTTTTGTCTGAGTTTTTACTTAATTCTTCTGCTGCAACATTTGCATATATTGAGATGCTACTTATTGAGCTTCCAATATCGTCATGGAGCTCTTTAGCGATTCTATTTCTTTCTTCTTCTATAGCGTCAATTCGGGCCTTGAACTCTTTTTTCTCTTGAATAATTTTACTTTGTTCTTTTTCAATTTCAAAGGCAATTTTTTGCAATTTTTCTTTTTGAATAGAATTTCTACGCACCAGAATGACCAATATTACTGCCATTACAAGTAAAGCTGCAAGGCTTAAATTTATTATACGGTTTTGTTTTATTTCAATTTCTTGAAATTCTTTCTCTTCATTAATAAGAAGTAATTTTTGCTCATTTTCATAATATTTATTGAGAATGTCAATTTTGAGTTTTTCCTCTGTTGATCTAATTTGATTTTTTATTTTAAATAAATCTCTTTGAAGACTGGCCGATTTTTGGATGTCATTCATGAGTAACAATGCATCAATTGCCGATTCTAGAAATACTGTTTTAGCATAGGGATTAATTTCAGGTAGAGCATATAGCTCTAATCCGCTGTTTAAGTAGTTATATGTTTTATTCTGATTTTTTTCTTTTGCATAAGCCTTAATCATTGAACCATTCAGAAATAGTGACACATCATTTATGTGGAACTGTCTTGAAATTTGCAAACCACTATCTAAGTATAATTGAGCTTTTCTAATTTCATTTTGCTGGATTAGTGCTTCACCTATGTTCCAATAACCTAAACAAATCGCTCTATTATAATGTGTAGTTTGCAATATATTCATTGACTGCTTAGTGTAATAAAGGACGGAATCAGGACTCTGCAATGAGAGAAACAATTCACCAAAATTATTTAAAACATGAAAACGCTTAGACACCCAAAGGGTTGTGTCATCTGCTGGCAACATTTGCAGCGCGTTTCTAAAATGTCTCTTTGCAGAATCTGGAAAATTCTTATTCATGTAAAACAAGCCCAAGAAATTTTCTGTATTACCTATTAATATTGAGTCTTTGCGAGAAACAGCAATTGCTCTGGCTTTTAATGCACTATTTATTCCTTGGTCAAATAATGCTGAGTAGTACATTATTTCCGCTTCAAATGCATATAAGTAATATTTGTCTAAATCATTTAGAGAATCACCATAAAGTTCAAAACACCCAAGAATTGCTTTCTCTGAAAGAACAAACTCACCACTGTCCATTAACGTGGAGATTTTTGCTAGTTCCTTGACGATTCCGGGGCTTACCGCTGATGAATCGGGCTCAAGATGAGGTTTTGAACACGCAAATAGACACAGTACAAATAATAAAATGAAACTTGAATTCAGAATAAACCTCATTAAATTAATTTGTTCTGAATGGCTTTGCTGACAGCCTCCCCGACTGAGTGCACTTGCAGTTTTTCATAGATCTTTTTGATGTGAGAATTTACTGTATGATAGCTTATCGACAAAGCATCCGCTATCATTTTGTAACTTTTGCCATCAACCAATAATACGAGAATTTCTTTCTCTCTTTCGGATAATCCGTACAATTCTGAATTATCCACTTCTTTTTTGCGAAAATACCCTAGCACCTTCGTAGCAATACTTGGCGTCATCGGAGAGCCTCCAGCAATCACTTCATTGATCGCATCTATGATTTTCTGAGGCTCTGCTTTTTTTAGAATATAGCCAGCTGCACCAAATCTTATAGCGTCAAAAATTTTATCGTCGTCTTCGAACACAGTTTGCATGATAACCTTGATATTCGGGAACAATTCATTAATCGTTTTAACACCTTGAATTCCATCCGCTTCAGGCATCTGAATATCCATCAAAACAACATCAGGCTGAAGTGCTTTCATATGCTCCTTAACGTTTAAGCAATTAGGGAACATTCCGGCAATATCGAAACCTATAGAAGATTCAAGTAGGACTTTTAAGGACTCTCTCCGATGGGAATTGTCATCATAAATTACTAATGTTACCATATATACAAAGATGAACATTTGTTTATCTCTATATCAATACCTATAACTAGTGATTGGTATTGTAAAAATTAAACTATCTGAATGTTCATTCATTGTGACCAATGGATTGTCAGCAATGCGTTTATAGAACATTCTGGAATTCTTTGTTAGCCCTTCAGAAGAAAAGTGCACGACTATCTTGAGTTCGAATTCTGACAAGGCTACCTCGAGATTCTTGTTATTTGAAGTTGAACATAAATTGAAAATTTTTCTACATGTGCTAATCGCTGTTTTTAATACAGGTAACTTCAAATTTGATTCCAATATAGTGTAGGAGTAGTTGAGACTTAAAGAGATATTATTTGGAGTAAGTTCTTCACGCTGCATTTGTTGTAGTTTTAAAATCAGACTTTTACATGAAGTGTTTTCTGATGAGAGTGTCCAAATTAAGTCTTGCAATGTTGCCAGAACTTCTAGCGAGCGAGTTCTTATCTTATCCAATAAATTTTTCTCATGTGTATTTTCCCCGCTTTTTTCCTTTTGCGCTAATCCAGCATAAATGCTAATGTCACTTATTCCTTCACCTAACTCTTCATGAATTTCTTTGGCAATATGATGTCTGATTTCAATCATCTCATGTTGCAATTCTAATTTTGAGACTAGTTCATTCGCATAAGCTTTGTTTAAATTGGTTTTTTCAATTTCAGATAAACGTACTTTATAGGAAAGCCCTGTTGTGAAAGCTAGTAGGTCAATAACGACTGCGCAGCTATTTAACAGGAAAGGGTCAAATGGCACGTATGAATTCATAGATTGCCGCACTATCATCCACATTGCAAAAAAATTCCCGACATTTATTACGATAGCACCAAAAACAAGAAAATAGGATAATCGCAACTGCTTCCTCAAAAGAGCTATTATTAATATCCAAGAACTTGTAAATAGAATAATTGCAATAGAGCGGAATAAAATCTCCCCCAACTCCATGTTTTGACCTGTAATCTTCCAAGTTAAATCAACAACAATATATGTCAGTAGTAAAAATTCCAACCGGACTATCCAACTATTAAGTAATTGGTAGTTCTCTTTCATACCAATGAATGCCCTTGCAAATCTGAAATAGAAGAAGAAGCTTAAAATAGGTAAAGCCTTATCAAATGCATTTTTAAAATTTAGTACAAGATGATCATTCAGGTCTATGTCAGGAATGAAATCGTAAATCATAAAGGCATAAGTTGCCATGCCCATCATATATGCTAAATACCATAGATACTCATTTCTTCTAATAAATATCCACTGAAAAAAGATATAAATTATTTGAAAAGTTAGTATAGCTATAAAGATCTGTAAATAGAGTAATTCTATGCCACTTTCAAGCATTTATTATTTTTTACGCCTACTAAGAAAGGAAAATTTTCACTGATTCCGAATTTCAGAGAAATAGAATTCTATTTGTTTTCGTCGGCAACTCGCTTAATATTATTCAGGCGGTTTTGAATTACTTCTGAATTGCTACTTAACGCTCCCGGTGTTTGTGCATTTACAGGGTTTTTCTTTGCCTGCACAGTATTCTCTAATTCAGTTTTTGAAACTCGGGCTAAATCGTTACTTTGAAGTGAAGACTTATTGTTTTTAATCTCTGTATTTGACAATAGTAGCTCCTCGGTAATCCCGAGTATAAATAGCTTATCTGCGAGTGTTTCGTTGTAGAATTCTGTCGCTAACCAGCCCTGTGAACGCGCAACTGATGAGATTCTTAATTCGTCAATAATTCCTGAGAAATATGTGTCACTTTCAAATTGATTTCGACCAATTTGTAGTGAAGATGCTGTTGACGCTGGTGCATCTATAATTGATGCTGTGCGGTCAGAAATACCATCAATGTATGTACGGAGTTGGTTTTCTTCTTTAGAATAAATTGCATTGAGATGATACCATTTTCCTTTTTCAAGTTTTTCGCCCTCTGATGAGTTATCCAAGTTTATATGTTTCCCAGCAGAATTTATAAAGTCGATATTAAGTCTGTTATTTTCACTAATAAACATGCAATAACCACCAGGCGTATCACCTTGGTTTGAGACGATTACTTGTTTTTTATTTACTTCGTTTAATTTTATCCAAACCGAAATTGTAAAGCTCTTTTTTAGATCGAGTCCGGGAACATAATTGAATGATGCAAAGTCCTTACGTTCTGATGAAAATTGACGTGCCAATCCACATTTTCCTTCGGCTGAATTTGTACCTGAAAGTGTTGTACTGATTTTTCTCGTATTGTCAGCATTAACATTAGAATTCATATGCCAAACACCCTCATAATCATTCATCCAAAGCATTGGAGGTAGTTCAGAATTTATAGATGCATTGCTGTAATAAACAAATAAATCGTGACCTATTTTGTCTGACAAAGTATCAATCATTACCCACACTTTTACCTCGCCAGTTTTATTATTATATGACTCAATTTGTGAAGATAACGTGCTAACACCATCCTTCTTGGTGAAACGCAAGTCAAATGCCTTTAAATTTATGAGTTTGCCTCCTTGAGAAACATGCTTTAAATCATCGTCTTTGATACTAACGAGCATAGGAAAGTTATACAGAACTTCATCACCTCGAATTATTTCTTTATTGATAGAAATAGTTTTTCTGTAATTAAAACCTGGAAGTCTATCCGTGTTGTTGGCAACAGAATCTTTTGATGTTCCGAAATTAGAATACATCAATACACCAACTGCTACTACTATTGCGAAGGTAGCGCCAACATAGACTAAGCGCATTGAGGCCTTTACTGTTACCTTATTCTTCGGTTTTAGTTGTAAGCGTGATTTCATTTATTTGGTATTAATGAATTAGTCGGAATACTGAAATATTTCTGTATCCCGACTAATTTATAGTTAACGAAATTTCTATTCACTAGTTTCGACAGACGCGCTATTGCTTGCTGGGTTTGGCGTTGCTAAATCTGTTCTAACACGAACAACATCGCTGTATGAATAAGTTTGATCGGCGCCAACTGACATTACTCGGTAATAACTTTGACCTGTCAATGGTTCTTCGTCAATGAATGAATAAAATAAATTCACACATAACGATGAGCCAACTCTATCTTTAAAGCCTAAGGCCTCATATTGACTGCCATCTGAAGATCTTTCAACGATAAAAAGACCATCCTTTTCATCGTTTTGAACTAACCAACGGACAAAAGTTTTTCCTCCATTATATACAGGTGAGAATGAAACAATTGGTGTCTCATCTTCTTGTTTCAATTGAGCGGCTCCCACAAGTCCGGCGCCAACCTTTCCTTGAGCTGCCGCTTGCTGAGCAAAACCCGAAATTAACAAGCAGAGCGTAGCATTTCGAATTGTCGAAGTAACTACAGATATGGATTGCTGCGTTTTCATGTCGTTTATTTAAATTGTTAAGTAGGTGTCTCTCATCGTTATTATTATTACGTAAAGCTATCCCCGAGGTTATTTTAAAAAAGACAAATGACCCTCATTGTCAAACCTGTGTAAGTTTTTATTTGATAGGCAATAGATATTCAATGTAATATTCTAGAAGCCCTGTATTTATTGAGTTTTAGAATTATATTTTGTTTTATTCGAATACCAATTCATGTAAGATTTCAATCATTAAATTAATTTGACATAGAATTGAATTAATTCTCAATATTTCCCTTAAAACACAAAACCCCGAATCGACAAAGTCTATCCGGGGCTCGTGAGTTATGGTTAGGTTATAACATTAAATTCTCTTGATAAGCTTTATCATTTTCTTGTCGTTATCCTGAGCAACGCTCAAGAAATAGACACCTGGCTTCAAATTCTTATCATCTTTGTAGAAGAATTTAGAAGGAGCATCTTTTTCGCAAACAACATCTTCTTCTAAAACTACTTCACCTGTAACACTCATGAATTTTACATGGGCATTTCCGTTTTTAGGCACTACATATTCAACTTGAAAATCTTTAATAAATGGATTTGGTTGCGCAGCTGATATTTTAATATCTGCCATTCCTGAAGGTTCAATATTAACAGGCGTGATCATTGAATATTCTTCCGCACCACTTTCGTTCACCAATTTTACACGATAATAATTTGTTCCAACTAAAGGACTATTATCTCTGAAAGTATATGATAATACTTCATTGCTGTTCCCTGCACCTGGCTTTGTTCCAATTGAGGAGAATCCAATTCCATCGCTCGATCTTTCGATGTCGAACAGCTTATTATCAACCTCATTTGCAGTCAACCATTTTAATTCAACGGTATTTCCTTGGGCTTCACCATCAAAGGTTAATAATGTCATGGAAATTTGTTGTTGAATTGCTTCGGTTTGTCCAATTGTCATGAATTTTTCTGGACTTGCCTGATTTGCATACGCAGTTTGAATCCATGAATTACTACGAACAATATTGCTGATATTTACCTCATCCAAAATACCACCGAAATAATAGATCTTTTTATTCGGTTCGCGTCCTAATTGTAGTGGTTCTGTAGAGCCGGCCATACTTATTTGAGTCTTAATTCCACGGTCATATTTACCATTAATATATGTAGCCATTGAATCGCCTGAGTCTGAATAAACTGCAGCCACATAATACCATGTTTCTTTTTGCAATACCATTCCAGATTTACCAGCTATTTCTGCAGGTTCAGCATTTTCATTTCTTACATTAAAATCTAAATGATGGTCTTTGCTTACTGATAGTCTATATCCACCATTAAATCCACTTTGATTTGAAACGATAGTTTGCTCTTTCTTATCTGTTAAATAAATCCAAGCTGAAATACTTATTTCACCAGTTATATCTACATCGTCAGGAGTATTTAAGCAAGGAAATTGGCTCGAATTCTTTTCAGCTGCAACATAAACTTCTTTATCCTCAATGATAACAGGCTTTTGAGCTAATTGATTCGCAAACGGAATTTTAGTCGATAATGCACCGCGTAAGTGCCAAACACCTTTGTATGTTTTATTCCAGGCGTTGCTAGAACTCTCATTTGCTGCGAATTTATTACTGAAGTACAAAAATATAGGCTTCGTGCTTGCATTGCCTATCGCACCTACTCTTACCCAAGCCAATAATTCACCTGTAGCAGGATTGTACCGTTCAATTTCATAATCCAATAAAGTAACACCGTCTTCTTTTGTAAAACGAATATCTGAAGCAGTTTCACTCACCATTTTACCGCCATTGGCAGCAGATCGTAAGTCATTATCCTTAAGTGTTACCATCATTGGAAAGTCTTTCAAAGTCTCACCTGCCGGAATTTCAACTGCATTAATGATGATTTTTTTACGGAATTTATATTCAGCTAATGTTTCCATACCATTCCAGCGATTATTCGCAATAGAATCTTTGGAATTACCAAGCGTATTGTACAACAACGCTACTGAAAATACTCCCAGCGCTAATGCTCCGGCAGCCGCTACAAAACGCATACGGTTTTGTACCTTCACTTTGGTTTTTACCGTGGTGCCAAGTCGTGTAGTTCTTTTTTTCATGATATATATATTAAAAATGAAGGGTTCGAATTATTTGGAAATTTCGATTTCAGCATTTGCTGAAGATCCCGAAGATTGAGGCGAAGCTGGAGTTGTAACTTTTACAACTGGACTATATCTATATGAATTATCAGCTCCAACCTGCATCACTCTGTAATGATTCTCTCCTGCGAGAGGCTCCTCATCAACATACGAGTAAAATAAATTGACAAGTAATTGAGTTCCTACGCGATCGCGAAATCCTAAAGCTTCAAATTCGTTCCCATCCTCTGAACGCTCTACAATAAAAACACCGTCTTTTTTGTCATTTTTAACTAGCCAACGCACATATGTTTTACCATCCAAGTGCACAGGAGAAAAAGAAATAAATGTGTTTAAAGTGTCGGCTTTTAATGAGCCACGATTAAGCAATGTTGAGCTAGATTGTGAAACCGATTGGGCATTCAGCGATTGACTAGTAGCTAATGCTAAAATTGCAATCAAAAAACTTAATTGGTAAATACGTTTCATAATAGGTTGTTGTTTTTATTTGTTTGCTTACGTCAAATGTATGCTCAGTGTTATTCAGCGCTTTTACTAGTGCTTGTGAGTGATTACAGATGTAAGTATTTTGAGTTTATTTGTATTGAGTTATTGCTTGAAAGTGCTGTTAAATCTAGAGTTTGCCAATAGTTGAGGTTATCAGAAAACGGCAAGTGATGTAAGAATTAATTCATCCATTTAATACTGATTCTAATTTTTTACAATTGCTTAATTAATTTCACAGTTTTCTGCTCGGCATCTTGTTGAAGACTTAGAAAGTATATCCCTGGACGTAGATTTTGGGGTGATTTAAAATCAAATAATTTGTCAGATTCTGAATTACCTTCAATCATACATGTATAAACCACTTGACCACTGATACTTGTAAGCTTAACTTGAATGTCAGTTGTGTCTTCAGTTTTATACGAAACTTGGAAATTGTCTTTAAATGGATTAGGTTCTACATGTTTAATTCCTAAAGAAGTAATTGGTAGTGCAATGTGTGCAGATAATATCTCAGATACCCGACTTTCTCCTTTGTAACTAGTGCTCCTTATTCTGTAATGAGCTGTTCCAAAAACAGGTGCAGAATCAATAATGAAATACGAATTTGTTTCTTCAGAATTCCCTTTCCCTAAGATTCTACCAACCGATTTAAAGGTTTTCCCATCACCAGAACGCTCCAAGCTGAAGTAGTCGAGGTTTACTTCTTCTAAAGCTTGCCAGCGAACCGTAACATGATCAGCATTAATTGTCGATTCTAAATTTTTAATATTGACTAATCGTGGTGAAGCACTAAATACTTCCTCATTATCGATTGTAAAGAAATGTTCAGGGTCAGATTCTGATAAATAACTTGTTGAAATAAATTCATCAGATAAAGCAATTGATGAAATTCTTAATTCATCTAAAATGCCATTATAAAAGGTTTTATCACCCGAAGGGGCAGAGCCAATAGCTAAATTGCCGCCTGCACTATATTTAACTCCAGCAACCATTGATTTATCTAGTTTTCCATTTATATAGAATTTCAATGAATCGGTTTGTGAGCAATATGTACCAGTTAATTGATACCAAATTCCTGCTTCTAATCTGTTTGTAAATCCTGGCTCATTTAAACTCGCCACTTTACCATTCTTATCAATAATTTCAAGGACAGGAGTGCCACTTTTATTTATGAATAAATTAAATCCACCGTCCTTAGATGCATTACTTACAATTGTTTGATCAACTGCACGCATATCAGATTTAATCCAAGCAGAAACTGTTAAATCGCCGCTGAATTTCAAGTCATTTTTAGATTCAAAAATCATGTATGATCCATCATAAGCCATGAAATCTTTAGCTGCTGCAAATCGACCTTCCTCGTCTTTAACAGCTCTATATTCTCCAGTTAATGGCAGAGGGCAATCTGTTTGAAACCCGCGATTAAAATGCCAAACAGCTTCATATGGTTTGTCAAAGGTGGACAGACTGGCTAAAGAAGTTGCATCTGTTTTACCATAATAAAGAAATGCCTCGTTGTGATGAGCGTCAAGTGTGTCGAATCTTACCCAAGCTAGAAGTTTACCTGTACTAGGATCGTAGCGCTCTATTTGAAAGGGTAAAATTGTCTGGCCGTTGGCCGATGTGAAAACTAGATCTTCGCCATCTCTTCCTGAAACCATTCCTCCATCTTGAACGCGTTTAAGATCATCTAATCTCAAACTTACCAATACAGGAAAATTATAAAGACTTTTTCCGGCGGGTAATTGAGAGCTTAAAACACTCAGCTTCTTTCTTCCAGAAAATCCCTCTAATACTTCAATTTGAGGATGTTCGAGTGATTCGAGTTTCGCAGCGCGGCTATCGCTAACTCGACCTATAAATTCGTACAGAAAGAATATTCCAAAAATTAATCCCAACATTGTGGCAGCTGCCGCAACATTCCGAAGTCGGTTGCGAAGGCGATTGTTGAGTCTATTGCGGTTGCGTAAACGTAGCTTCATGCAGTTAGTTAATCAGGTGAATAATCACTTTTCAGACTCAGCAGGAATAGGTGCAGATGCACTTCCAGTTGAGTTTACTGCAGCGCCCGTTTTTACACGAACAACATCCGTATAGTTGTAGGTATGGTCAATGCCAACCTGCATAATTCGATAATGTGCAAATCCAATAGGAGGTGCTTCATCGACATACGAATAAAATAAGTTTACATTTTTTGTGGTGCCTACTCGGTCTTTGAAACCTAAAGCTTCAAACTGATCACCATCAGCAGAACGCTCAATGATAAATACACCATCTTTCTTATCATCCTGAACCAACCAACGTAAATAGGCTTTGCCTTCTACATAAACAGGAGAAAATGATAAGAAATTGTCGACTGAATCTTTTAATAAAGGTTTAGCTTCCGAAGGTGGAGCTATTTTGAAAGATTGTTGAGCTGTTTGAGCACTTAAGGTTCCTGCGCCAATCATAATACCTGCAGCTAAGGTTGCGCCTTTAAAAAGTGTTTGTACAGATCGGAATGGGTTAAAGTTTTCCATGGACTATTGATTTTGGGTTCCTCAACGACAAATCCCTCTTTTCGGTTGCCTTTAGAACCCCAACAAATAGCCAAGCAATTACAGATGTAAGTTTAATTAATTATACAGAATTTATTCTTGTTTAACTTACTTATAATCAATTTTATATGTAACTATTATTTTTTCTTAATTATAATTATTTATGTAAGTAAATGCTAATTCATGTTAAATTTGAATCGATTTAACCTAAGTAATTATTTAATAGAAATTAAAAAGGCGCATAAGCAATAATTAAATACTGCTTATGCGCCAAATCGTTACTTATAGAAATGAATTATGCTTCTAATTCAACACTTTCTGCATCACCAATTAAGGTTTCAGGCAAATCTTTTTCGACTTTCAAATGATCAATAATGAATAACTGCCTATCTGGAGTATTTTTACTCATAAGCAATAATTGAATACTGCTTATGCGCCAAATCGTTACTGATAGAAATGAATTATGCTTCTAATTCAACACTTTCTGCATCTCCAATTAAGGTTTCAGGCAAATCTTTTTCGACTTTCAAATG
>Ga0209702_10004667_pt1 | contig 19610 bp, 18 predicted proteins | sample FRY01_FD_187210 | JGI IMG/M metagenome (GOLD analysis project Ga0209702, IMG submission 187210) | Freshwater microbial communities from Lake Fryxell liftoff mats and glacier meltwater in Antarctica - FRY-01 (SPAdes) (version 2) | ecosystem: Environmental > Aquatic > Freshwater > Ice > Glacier...
CGTGAGCGCCAACCTCCGCCGAGCAAACGCCTTCGAAATCCACGCTGTAGATGACATGCCGGAGTACGTAGAGATAACCAGAAATAGAATCTCTAAGGATTTGGCATCGCGGGTAAATTTCATGGTCGCCCCAGTTTCTATGACGACATTCTCAGGAAGAATATGCACAGAGTACGAGTCGATTCCAAATATCTGCCCAGATTTCATCTATCTAGATGGCCCATCGCAACATTCTGCTGTAGGGAAAATCAATGGAATTTCGACTGCTCACTCTGACCGATTGCCTATGGCAAGTGACATATTAAAAATAGAGCATTTTCTTCTGCCTGGGACACTCATTTTAATTGATGGACGAACAGCCAATACTCGATTCCTCATCGCCAACCTTCAAAGGAACTGGGTCCACGCACACGACCCAGTTGGCGACGTCCACACTCTTGAATTAGTTGAGAGACCACTTGGGCCCTACAACCAGTTACAAGTTGATTTCTGCTTAGGCAGAAATTGGAGTGAGAAAATTAAATGATTCGAACTGTCGCAATAATTTCCCTTGGTTTGTAAGCCGATAGCGGTGTTGCGAAAACTCCTAAGGCCAAGAACATATGATGTTGCAATTTACTGCAATAATAAAGCCTTTTTACCAATCGTCTCGCTACTAGATCAAGACAATTTTTGTGTCATTAATCCTTACGACCGCAGGTTAAGACTTCTCCCACTTTTGCATATGGTTTGTCATGGACGGCTCTCGAGGATCGGACTCATTGCAAGCCAAATTATCATAAAATCGCCAAAGGTCGTCATTACGATGATGGACAATGATGTGATGTTCTATCAGCTGAAAATGTATTGCCCAAACACTCACTTTATAGCAATACAAAATGGAATCAGAAATAATTTCTCACCGTCAATTGATGGTGGTTTTTTTAAGGTTATTAGTCGAGTGGCTAAATCCAAAATTGCTATCGATGAAATCTTTGTATTCAACAATTTATCAGCGGAAAAATACCGCGATCTTGAATTGGGGGCAACATCGATAACGCCGATAGGCAGTTTGCTAAACAACGCTGTCAAACCAACTAAAAAAGTGAGCAGTAACGTTCCACGAATTATCTCTATGATTTCTTCGCTCCCTGCGACCGATCCAAGAGTTAATGAGCGTTTTGGCTACATCGGCGATACGGAATTCTCATACAACGAGTACTTTGCCGCGGAGGGTGAGGTCGCGAAATTTGTTCATAATTTCTGCCAACTGCACGGATATGAGATGCGAATCATTGGCAAACGACCAGCGATCGCAGAGTGTGAATACAATTATTTTAAAGACATACTGCCCGCAGACGGATGGATTTTTGTTCCAAGAAATGGCGTGGAATCAAACTATAGATTGGCCGATGAAAGCGACGTCATCGTCACAATTGACAGCACCTTCGGGTACGAGTGTCTGGTACGAGGTGCACGGGTCGCATTTCTGGCCTGCCGTTTTGACGTGATGGGCATAGACAACATCAGTGATTTTGAATTCGGAGAATTAACTGGAGAAAATAAAGCGGGACCATTCTGGACAAATAAATTTGATTTTCAAGAGTTTCGCCGAGTTCTAGAATTTTGCTGCAATTCAAGTGACGACGAATGGTCAGCTATTGGTAATCCAATCTTTTCCCAGGCGATGGAATATGACCCCAACAACTCAACCATAATCGGTCGATTTCAAGAACTAGGTGTAAAATTTAAGAATGCCCCATAAAAGAATCTGCAGATTCGACTCACGTCTAATCCCTTGGGGTCATTACAAATGAGTCGGTACTTGATTTCGACATCAGATGAATCAACTTGGAAACTTGATCGACCACTGTTGTTTCTTGGAGATTGGTGCATTGATCAGAGCCGCATGCATGTGTGGTCGAATATTGACTTCCAGATTCTTCGCCCTGAATTGAGCGACAACGAATTAGCTGATCATTTCCAAACTATTAATGAAATCTACGATTTCACTATTAGCGATTTAGCAATTACGCTAAATGACTTCCACCATTGCTCTCATTCAAAGAGATACTGGTCCATTCTGATCGGCCCGTGGTTGCGCTTGTTCTGCAATGAAATCATGTCTAGGTGGGTCTATTTGAACAATGCTATTTCGCATTTTGAAATTGAAGGAGCCCATGCCAATAGTCTGTCTGCTGGAGAAAACTGCCGGCCAAGGAATTGGGCTGAGTATCAAAAAATAACAACTAATGTGAATTGGAGCCAATACATCTACTCAATGTTATGGAAATTGATTCACTCAGACGACCAAACTGAATCTGGCGATAAAAAACCGTTCTTAATGGACTACAACTTACCTCTGTGCAAACAAATTGATTCTGCTTCACAAGTCCATCCGCAAGTCCATCGGGGAATTGTAATTGCAGACTCTTACTTACCTCGGAGATCCGAGATCTCCCTTTCGTTCTTGACGAGATCTCCGAGAATCAGAGTTCGGAGAGTACCCGCTCCAACGGTACCGCGTGATTCATCCATCAGGGACCAGTTAAAATTTCCTCTGCCGGCACTGAATAAACTTCATGCTGTAACTCGTGAATTAGTTATCGACCAGTTGCCATCTGTGTATTTAGAGGGATACACCAATCTAAAAGATTCGGTACGCAACCTCGGCCTCGTCAAACAACCAAAAACGATATTTACGTCCAACCGCCATTCCTATGACGATGTGTTTAACGTCTGGGCTGCGCAAGCGACAGAAGGTGGATCAAAGTATGTGATCGGCCAGCATGGCGGGCACTACGGCACATCCATCTACAAGTCCCACTCCGAACTGCACGAACAAGACGTAGCGGACGTCTATCTGACTTGGGGTTGGGGAACTTTTACTAATCAAGTTAAAGGACCATGCCTAAAGATGGTCGGGATGAGTGAACGAAAGTCATTTTCAAGCGGAAACTTACTAGTGGTTTGTGACCAGATGTTTAAACACCCGCGCTCATTATTTTACGGTATAACTGAAAATTCTGGCTACCTTGAGTTTGTGTCTGATTGCGTTTTGAATCTTTCAGAACAGTTACGGGCTCAAGTTGTAGTGCGGCTCAATCATGCGCACGCCACCTCCGGGGACTCACAAAGCGACTGGTGGTCAATTAACTCGCCGGAGATCACAGTTGATGAAGGCATAACCGATTTCCGTTCCTTAAGAAATTTAGCCAAATTAGTTGTTACTACTTTTAATGGTACGACATTTCTTGAAACGCTGCACCTAAACATTCCAACGATCATCACGTGGAGCGATAGCTACTGCAAGATTCGTTCCGAGGCGAAACCATACTTTGAAGAATTGGAACGGGTAGGGATCTTCCACGGCTCGGCCAAATCATTTTCTGAATTCATCAACGCGAACTGGCACGACATTGATTCGTGGTGGACAAGCATTGAAGTCCAGAAAGTGCGATTGAGATTCTGCACTAATTACTCCAAAATCGAAAAGAAACCACTTAGGTTTCTTAAGGATGTTTTGACGTCGTCAAATCTAGAAAGGTCGCGATGAATCGCTCTGTGCTTATAACTACCTCCACATTCGACCTGCTGAATTTGCAAGATCGAGATCTACTCGACGCTGCAAATATTGACGTTGTACTGAACCCGTTTAAGCGACGATTGACCGCGGAAGAAGTCGCGGGGCTACTTACAAAAGACGTGATCGGGATGATCGCGGGCTTGGAACCATTAACTGCAGAAGTATTAAAAGGTGCGTCCAATCTGAAGGTGATCGCACGATGCGGAACAGGTCTTGACAGCGTCGACTTAGTGTCAGCGACGAAACTTGGAATCAGCGTGTTTAATACCCCTGATGCGCCGACAACGGCTGTTGCCGAGTTAACACTTGGTCACGTTCTTGGCTTGCTAAGACATATTTCAGAAAGCGATCGCCGAGTGCGCGCCGGGACTTGGGGTGGCATAATGGGCTCACTGCTCCAAGAAAAGACGGTTGGAATCGTAGGATACGGGCGAATTGGTAGAGCGGTTGCAAAACTTTTGTTGGCATTTGGCGCGAAAGTAATTATTTCAGACCCCCTAAAAATAGACACCCTCAATGTTCTGCAAGTTGATTTCGGTGAATTACTTGTGCGCAGTGACGTTGTCTCGCTTCACGTCCCGTATACCTATGAATCGCGGCACATCATCAATACAAAGGCTTTGCAAATGATGAAACCAGGCGCGCTTGTAATCAATGTATCTCGTGGTGGTCTCATTGATGAAGACGCGCTCTACCTCGCTCTGGAGAATGGATCTATTGGGGGAGCGGCGCTCGACTGCTTCGAGACCGAGCCTTACTCCGGCCCGCTTTTGAAATTCGGCAATGTACATGTAACGGCTCACATGGGCTCATACGCACGCGAGACCAGAGATCAGATGGAGATTGATGCGAGCGCCGCCCTAATCAACGGCCTCAAAAAAAAACTACTGCTATAGAAGTCTAGAATGGTCGCATGATTTGCGCCCTAATGATTGGCCGTGCGGGCAGCACGGGCTTCCCAGGCAAGAATGTGTCTAAAGTATTGGGTCGCCCATTGTGTGCATACCCGCTGATAGCCGCCCGCGAGTCGATGAGTGTCGATCGAATTTTCGTCTCGACTGACGACGACAAGATAAAGCAAATCGGCAAACTCTTTGGCGCCGAGATAATTGATCGGCCAGCCGAACTTGCAACATCGGCCACGCTCTCAGACGATGTTTTCGTTCATGGATATGGGGAAATCAAGAGAGCTTTACTGGACGAGGGAAACTCGATCGAGATGTTGGTGCTGCTGTTTGCAAATGCCGCAACACTGACAGCACGATACATTGACCAAGGTGTTGAGATGCTGCGAAGCGACCCGACCCTAGATGGAGCCGCAACAACTTCGATCTACAATATGTACAGTCCGCTACGAGCCCGCAAGCTTGGAGCAGACGGTCGCTTACAACCGTTCGTTCCATTTGATGCGATCGGGAATCCTTCTACCTTCAACACAAGCCGCGACTCGCAGGGCGATGTCTATTACACCGACGGCTCAGCAACCGTTATCAGACCACGATGTATTGAGGAAATGGAAACTGGATTGCTCCCGCATCGCTGGATGGGAAAACAAATCGGATCAATTCCCTCATGGGGCGGTTGCGACGTTGACTATGAATGGCAAGTTCCGATGGTCGAGTTTTGGTTACGAAAAAATGGTTTCAAAGAAGGGCAGATTTAGCGCTTTGGCGCGATCGGATCTTCAATGAAGAAACTTCGGATCGGCATCGCTGGCTATGGAGTTATTGGAAAGCGTCGCCGCGAATGCGTCGATCGAAATCCACACATGGAAACGGTGGGAGTTTGCGACAAGAAGTTTAATGAGACTGGCGTCCTCCCCGACGGCGTCAGGTACTCTCGGACTTACGACAATCTCTTGAATTTAGACTTAGACGGATTGCTCGTGTGCATGAGCAACGACATGGCGGCCGAGATAACGATTGCGGCGCTGAATCAAGGTCTCCATGTCTTTTGTGAAAAGCCACCAGCCCGCAACATGGAAGAGTTAAAACTTGTCTTAGAGGCCGAACAAAAAAATCCGGGCCTCAAATTAATGTACGGATTCAACCACCGCTACCACGAATCAATCCGAGAGGCTTTGCAGATTGTTCACTCTGGTGAGTTGGGAAAGCTTATTAACATCCGCGGCGTATATGGAAAATCCAAACTGGTGACATTCGATCAGGCCGACTGGCGGGCAAAACGCGAACTCTCAGGTGGTGGTGTCTTACTCGACCAAGGGATACACATGGTTGACCTAATGCGTCTTTTCGCAGGAGAATTCACCGAAGTCCACAGTTTCATCTCAAATAGTCACTGGAACTACGACGTTGAGGACAATGCCTACGCAATTCTTCGGGGAGACACCGGAATAGTTGCGATGCTCAATTCATCAGCGACTCAATGGCGCCATCAATTCACCCTAGATATGAACCTGCAAAAGGGGAGCATAATCCTGCGAGGAATACTTTCTGGATCAAAAAGTTATGGTCAAGAAACGATGACCGTAGTTACAGCAAACCCTGACCGTGACAACGGTGACCCAGAAGAAGAAACGCGCCAATACCTGCATGATCCTTCTTGGAGTTTGGAAATAGATGCTTTCGCCGACGTTATTTTGAATAAACTTCCTATCGAAAGCGGATCATCAAATGACGCTTACCAAACAATGAAACTGGTACACCAGATTTACTACGCCGACTCTGAGTGGAGAAAGAAGTACTTAATACCAAATCCCGAAGAGTCATAAGGGGAACATAATGCTTGGATTTGAAGACAAGACCGTATTTATTACCGGCGCAAGTCGTGGCATCGGTCGCGCAATTGCTGAGATCTTCGTGGCCAACGGCGCCACAGTTCTTGCTACGGCAACATCGGATAATCACGATTTATTGCAAATGGGTGTTACTAAATGCATCACCGCCGACTTCTCGAACCGATCCGACATTGACAGATGCGCCCAATTCATTCGTGATCGCAAACCGAGCATAATCATCAACAATGCCGGCATCAATAACCCATCCAAGTTCGAGCAAATTGACCATAGTGAATACTTGAGGCTGCAACAGGTAAACGTGTTCGCACCGATGGTCTTGTGTCAGTCGGCAATTTCAAGCATGACAAGCCGTGGCTGGGGCAGAATAGTAAATATCTCATCGGTATTTTCAAAAGTGGGGAAAGACTCCCGTGCCCCGTACTCCTCCAGCAAATTTGCGCTTGATGGACTTACCCTCTCACTTGCTATCGAACACGCGGCCGCCGGAATTTTGGCGAATTGTGTCTCGCCAGGCTTTGTCGATACCGAGATGACCCAACGAATTCTTGGAGCAAATGGTATTAGAGATATCTTGAAGTCTGTACCAATCGGACGGCTCGCGCAACCCAGCGAGATAGCGAAACTAGTCTTGTGGCTAGCAGGCGAAGAAAATACGTATGTGACGGGCCAAAACATTGCAATTGATGGCGGATTTACTCGTGCCTAGTCCATTAATTATTAGCTCACACACAGGCGAATACACAGCGACATTTACAGACCAAGTACTCAGCAGCCCTGCTGCAATTATTAGTGACGACTCCTACGTAATCATTGATGCGAACGTAGCCAAACTATACAAAGATCAGCTATCACAAGTACTGTCACGCCCCACGACAATTGTCATCGAAGCCTCCGAAGAAGCAAAGTCCCTAAGTCAGATAATCCCGATTATTGATCAGCTCGTCGAAAACAAAATTCGGCGATCAAATCACCTACTAGCTATCGGTGGCGGTGTCATTCAAGACATAACTTGCTTCATTGCGAGCATTTTACTGCGCGGGATTGAGTGGCAATTTATTCCCACAACTCTGCTCGCACAAGCTGACTCTTGTATCGGATCCAAAAGTTCGATAAATCTTGCGTCGGCAAAAAACATAGTCGGCACGTTTCATCCCCCACGAAAGATTTGGATTGATAAGGAATTTCTAAAAACGCTAAGCGAGACTGAGATACGATCTGGCTTGGGGGAAATTCTTAAGGTTCATGCAATCGACTCCGCAGAGTCATTCGATGATCTTGCCACAGAGGTCTCGACACTTCTTTATGATCTAGTGCTGCTTGAGCAACGGATTCATAAGTCTCTTCTAATCAAGAAGAGGTTTATAGAAATTGATGAATTTGACCGAGGTATACGAAAAATCTTTAACTTTGGACATAGTTTCGGTCATGCAATTGAAGCAGCCACAAACTTCGCTGTACCGCACGGGATCGCTGTAACTATGGGAATGGACATCGCTTGCCACATCGCCTGCGCGCGGTCACTAATCACGAAAGATAACTATGAGCGCATGTCTGTGGCCCTCAAGAGCAACTATGAGCCTTTCAAAAGTGTCAGAATACCGTTAGACCTAATGTTCAGCGCTTTAGCCAAGGACAAGAAGAACACGGCAACTGATCTTGGATTAGTTCTACCGGTCGGAACTAATTCATCAATTGAATTTGTGAAAATTGCCCCTGACGACACTTTCCACCGCCAACTAACAGACGCAGTAGCGGCGCTCGCATAGCTACATATAAAAAATGAGTGCTGAAATTGAACTATTCATCGCGGACAGCCCGACTCCATACTTGGATGCAGGTATTGCAGATACAGCGTTTATCGTTATGTGGAGTTCCTTCTTCATTCCAAAAGCGATTGACCCAAATAGCGTTATTTCGCTACCACGGTACGTAGAGACAAATAGTGAGCGATTGAAAGAACGCTTTCTCTCATTTGTTGATCAAGTAGGGCATTCCGAAATAGGTACACGATCAGTGATTGATCACCTAACTCTGTCTTCGAATTTTAGCTATTGGTGGATGACCCTCTTTGCATGCAAACGCTGGGATGAATCAAGCAGGATTATTGAAGCCGTGAGGCTCCTAGCACTCGAAGAGATCCTCGCGAGTAAAAACCTAAAGATGATTTCAATGCAGGCGAGTGATTCGAAAGTAAAGGAAATAGTTAAAAACTGGAGTAAATCAAACTCTGTGGAATTCCGAGACATATCGGAGAATCAAAGAAAGTACCGACAGCGCAATACCAGAGTTGGCTTGCTGCCCCGGCCGGCGAAGGCCGCTTTCGTACTTTTACGCGAGATAATTGGTCGCAGAAAACTTGGTGTGGCGAAAAACGTCCCGAGCGCACCAGTAGATACTGTCCTCGTCGACCATTTCACCAAATTTGACATTGCTTCAGCTGAGCGCGGTGAGTTTGTCTCTGGGTTCTGGGGCCAGCTCTTAAATAGCAGTCATCTATCCATGCATCGTTTTGCTTATATTCATAACTTCGTCGCGTCAACTACTACTCCCACGCGGGTGGCAGCCAATAAATACCTCGCCAAATTCAATAGAAGTCCAGATCAGGGCCTTCACACTCTTTTAAGCTTGAGAATTAAACCAAAAACTGTGTTCACAGTGGTGGTTTTTTACTTACGTCTTGTTGGTGCGCGCTTTCGAATTCGATCCATAAGCGGTCGGTTCACGCCCAATAGGTCGTCAATGGACTTATGGCCTCTCTTTCGGGGCGAATGGCTGGATTCTCTCAGTGGTTCAACCGCTATGAGGCACTCAATCTTGATAAGTGATCTCGAATTGGCGGCTATGAATACTCCGCCATGCAAACGGATCGTTTATTTGATGGAAAATCAACCGTGGGAAATGGCATTTCTGCAAATATTTAAGAATCGACGGCGCGAGCTCTTGGTTGGTTATCCCCATTCAACTATTCGTTATTGGGATCTTAGGTATTGGACGGCATCACATAACTTAGACGAGCACATGCTTTCATTACCGCCGACTCCACACCAAGTGGCCGCCAATGGCCCGATGACTCGTTCTGCGCTGGAGTCATCGGGCTTCCAATTTCAACGAATATGCAATGTTGAAGCTCTCGCCTGTCTGTATTTAGGCGATGGTGCCAAATTTGCGGTCGGCAAGAGTACACAGCGCTTACTTATCTTAGGAGATTTTTTTCCAGCCCAGAATACTGCGCTACTAAATCTGTTAAGCCAAGTAGACATTGACATTCGTAGCAGGTCTATAACAGTGTTTAAGCCGCACCCATTGTGCCAAGTTGACGAACGATGGATTACCGAACTCAATCTGAGAACTGATACTCGTTCGCTTTCAGATTTACTTCCTGAGTGCGATGTTGTTATTTCAACTAATGGCACAAGCGCAGCGGCAGAGGCACACCAGTTTGGGGTCAAAGTAATTACGATTCTTAATGGCGATACGCCAAACTTCAGTCCACTTCGAGGTGTACCGAATGCGTTCTTCGTTGCTTCGCCGCAAGATCTTCAGGAAGCTCTCGCGGCCGAAAGTATCTCATCTATGCCCACCCGCAATGAATACTTTTCAGTTGATGGTTCGCTCACTGGGTGGCAGGAACTTCTTTCAAATAACTAATTCCTAACCACATTAGGATTAGGGGGTGGTCGAGATGCTTTCGAAGAGTGTTTTTAACGACTGCAATATTTTAGAATCTGCTGAATCCGCTTTTGATAGGGCATCGCTGTACGTCGCTGGCTTGATTAGAGAGACCTTATTGATCCACGAACACTGCCGAATTGTTGTTTCTGGTGGACGTTCAATTCGGTTGACGCTCGAGCGACTTGCTCTGCTTTCTGTCCCTTGGAATGATGTCATAGTTTTTGTCGCCGACGAGCGTTGTGTTCAACTAGACAGCAATTTACGAAATGACGGATTGATACGAGATTCTTTTATCGATAGAGTCGGTATTCCAACGGAAAATTTTTTCAATATTCGTACTGAGATTGGTGGCAGCGAGGCCGTTCTGGATTACCGCCAAGTTTTGGCAAGTGTTTCTAATTTTGACATCGCCCTCCTAGGGGTAGGCCCGGACGGGCATATTGGCAGTTTGTTCCCTGATCATCACTCAATCGCGAGTACGGAACTCGCGTTATTTATTACGGACAGCCCAAAAGAGCCATCCAATAGGGTTTCAGTCGGGATCAGGATGTTGCAACGTGCAACTCACCGTATCGTTGTAGTGGTGGGAGAAGATAAGAGCGCCCTGATCGCCAGAGTTAATAACGGAGCCAAATTGCCGGTAACGCTTTTTGACCCAACCATGTGGTTTTTGGATGCTGTTGCTACACGCACTGCATTAACAGAAGGTTTTACTGAAACGAAAGAAGGATTGAATTGAAGACGGTAATTCTTTGTGGCGGATTCGGAACCAGAATTAGGGATGTTGCCGAGGATATTCCCAAGCCGATGATCCCGATTGGAGGTCGTCCAATTCTTTGGCACCTCATGAATTACTACGCGAAGTTTGGTCACAACGAGTTTGTGCTCTGTCTCGGATACAAGGGTCAGGTAATCAAGGATTTCTTTTTTAACTTTGAAGCTCACACACGCGACTTCACTGTCACCACGGGTGCCAAAAAGACGATCGAATTTCATTCAACCAATGACAATCCAGATTGGAAGGTCACTCTGGTTGATACTGGCTTAGATGCCATGACCGGAGCGCGGGTTAAAAAGATTCAGGACTACGTTGCGGGTGAGAGATTCATGCTCACCTATGGCGACGGTCTAAGCAACGTAGATATCAAGCGACTCATAGATTTTCATGCGAAACACGGCAAGGCCTTAACCGTCACTGGAGTTCGTCCTCCAGGCCGATTTGGCGAACTGCAGTCAGATAGCAACGGGACTGTCATCAAATTTAACGAAAAACCACAAGCGGCGGGCGGACGTATCTCGGGTGGCTTTTTCGTTTGCGAACCAACGGTGTTTGATGTCCTGACAGACCAAGATGACCTTGTCTTTGAGCAAGAACCAATGCGCTCATTAGTAGCCAAAAAAGAATTGGCCGTATACGAGCACGACGACTTCTGGCAATGCATGGATACTCCCCGAGATTGGCAGCTTCTAAACGGCATGGCTTCGAGCAAAAAGGCTCCATGGCAGATCTAAAAAGCGCTCTCGCCACATACTCTGGTAAGCGGGTCCTGATCACAGGACACACTGGTTTTAAGGGTTCATGGTTGAGCCTTTGGCTGCAGCGGCATGGGGCCGAGGTTTACGGATACGCACTCGCGCCCGATAGCCCTGATTCACATTTTTCGTTGTTGAGTCTTGACTCGGTGATTAATCACGAGATTGGCGACATCCGTGATTTAGAGCACATGCAGAAATACTTTTCTAGCGTGCAACCTGAATGCATTTTTCATCTTGCAGCGCAGGCTTTAGTGCGTCGCTCTTATAGAGACCCAAAGGAAACATTTGATACAAACGTCGGCGGTTCAGTCAACGTTCTTGAATGCGTGCGCAATACACATTCGGTGGGAACTCTCGTATTTGTAACATCAGATAAGTGCTACCTAAATCAAGAAATCGAACGTGGGTACACGGAAGAAGACACGTTGGGTGGACACGACCCGTACAGTTCGTCAAAAGCTGCGGCCGAAACGGCCTTTGCGGCATACAACGACTCTTTCTTCAAGAAACGACCCGACTTCGGTGCTGTGTCAGTTCGTGCCGGCAACGTAATCGGTGGCGGCGACTGGTCGGAAGACCGGATTATCCCCGACTGCGTGCGTGCGCTCAGCAAGAACCAGCCAATAACTCTTCGGAGACCCCATGCAACTAGGCCTTGGCAACATGTTCTAGAGCCACTTTCTGGTTACGTAACAATTGGCGCTCGACTTAATGAATCCCCAAAGTCAGTTACCGGATCATGGAACTTCGGCCCACCAGAAACCGCTGTCCATTCAGTCGAAGATGTAGCCCGTGAGTGCGTAAAGATCTGGGGGTATGGCGAGATCAGTATCGAAATTGACGAAAACGCGGTGCACGAAGCGACCCTCCTACAATTGAACTGCGATAAAGCCCGAAGAGAGTTGGGCTGGTCTCCGAGATGGGATTTCAAAAAAACTATTTTCGAGACAATTTCATGGTATAAAGCGGTATCGGGCACCAAGAAAGTTCTCGACATAACCGCCGAACAACTTTCCGAGTACGAGGTATCAGCTGATGATTGACGGCGTAATAATTACTCCACTAAAACAGATACCTGACGAGCGTGGAAAAATAATGCACATGCTTAAGTCAACTGACCCATATTTTAAGTCTTTCGGTGAGATTTATTTCTCGTGTATCTACCCAAATGTTGTCAAAGCATGGCACATCCATCGCGAGATGACGCTCAACTATGCGGTCCCATATGGGCGAATCAAATTCGTGCTTTTTGACGACCGTAAGGACAGTCTAACGTGCGGAGAAATTCAAGAAATCTTTCTTGGTCCAGACAACTACTGCTTAGTCACTGTGCCCCCAATGGTCTGGAATGGATTCAAAGGGATCGGTGGCGAGATGGCATTAGTTGCCAACTGTGCCTCAATCCCCCACGATCCGACAGAAATTGAGCGTCGAGACCCGACCGATAGTTCGATCCCCTATAACTGGGATTTAGTAAACCGGTGAGTAACCCAGTCCTCCTTACTGGGGGATTTGGCAATATCGGCGGTCGCCTTGCCGCACATCTCTCCAACTCTAAAGACATCGATTTGCGGCTCGGATCCCGATCCATCCGCCCTACACCGCAATGGGCGCCCCAGGCCACGACTACTCAACTCGATCTCTTAGATGTACGGAGCATCGAGTCGGCAGTAAGCGGCATCGACACCATCATTCATCTTGCGGCGTTAAACGACATCGAGTGCGCAAGTGATCCAGAGCTCGCGCACGAAGTAAACGTTGTAGGAACACGCAATCTTGTTGATTGCGCCGCGTGCGCAGGGGTACACAGAATCATCTACCTATCGACCGTGAACGTCTACGGCTCGCCCTTAGCCGGTCGAATAGATGAATCCCATCCGACCCTGCCGACAAATCCCTACGCGGTTACGCACCTGGCGGCAGAAAAAATAGTTGCTGGGGCACACGAAACTGGTCAGTTAGTTGGTTTGCGCATTCGATCTGCCAACGGTTTCGGCGCGCCGATGGACCCAGCGGTCAAAATTTGGCAGATCCTTGTAAATGATCTGTGCCGACAGGCAGTTGAGACCCGTCAACTAACACTCAAGTCATACGGGGATCAAGAGCGGAACTTTGTGCCTCTAACTGATGTATGCAATGCGATTGCCCATCTCACGCGGCTCGACGCGAATCTGGCAGGCGATGGTCTATTCAATCTCGGCGCAGACAAATCGCATTCAATTTGGGAAATGGCGAATCGCATTGCTAGCCGTACCGAGCACATTCTTGGTTTTAAGCCACCTATAATTCGGCCCCAAAAAACGGATGGGAGCGAACCCGATCATTTCGAGTATCGATCTGACAAGATCAAAAATACCGGACTTACAATAAATGCTATGATCGACGATGAAATCGATGGTTTGTTGACATTCTGCGCGCGAGAGTTCGGCAAGTGAGCGTAGATAAGCCGTTGATTTCTATTGTCATACCTACCTACAACCACGCCAATTTTCTTAAAGCCGCTATCGAATCAGTGATTGCCCAGACTTATCAGAACTGGCAAGCAATCATTGTGAATAATTTTTCTGAAGACGACACGATCCAGATTATAAATAACTTTAAAGACGACCGAATAAAACTCATTAACTTTCACAACGATGGGGTCATTGCGGCATCGCGCAATGAAGGTATCCGTCACTCAATCGGTGAATACGTCGCATTTCTTGACTCCGATGACATTTGGAAACCTAAAAAACTCGCTAAGTGCGTCGCGGAATTAAATGCAGGCCGCGATGTCGTCTGCCACGGCGAACTCTGGACTGGTATAGGTACGAAACAACGAGTTGTAATGTACGGCCCCCCTTCTCGAGCTACCTATAGCAAACTTCTATACCACGGCAATTGCATTTCTACCTCGGCAACTATCGTCCGCAGATCAATTCTCGTACAACTTAGTGGATTCGACGAGCGACCAGAATTCATTACTGCCGAAGATTACGATTTGTGGATGCGGATCGCCGAAATAACAACAAAAATCGCATTCGTCGCTGAGGTTCTCGGTGAATATCGCCGTCATGGGGGCAACGCTAGTAACGCCGTGATCCGCAATACAATGGCCGAAATTGCAGTCATTGAGGACCATTTTTCTAGACAGAACCGATTGTTTTTGACGCTTTGCCGTCAGCGGCACCGTCGGGCCCGTGCATATTACGGTGCTGCCAGAGCCCTTGACTCTGTCGGAACCATGGGCGCCTCGTTGAAATACTTTGCAAAGTCATTCGTAACATCACCCTTCGTACTTCGCCAATACCCCGCGTTTGCCCTGGCCGTCACCCGAGGTCTAAAAAAACGAAACCGAATCTAGGCATGACTGAGACTCGATATTTTTCTTTGGCTAGACACGCCTTAGCAGAGGCATTGCGCGTTGCCGACATCCATTCCGGAGACATAGTTGCGGTGCCGGAATTTATTTGTCGTGACCTGCTCTCGTCTATTCACCACGTCGGGGCGACAGTTACTTTTTATCCGCTAGATGAACTCTTCAACCCAATCTTGTTGCCACCTGATTCAAACGTAAGAGCCATCCTTGCCGTCAATTATTTTGGGTTTGCACAGCCACTTGAGCCTTTTTACGAATACTGTCGAGTCAACAATGCCGTCTTGATAGAGGACAACGCGCACGGATTCATTAGTTCGAGCAAGGACGGCAGACTTCTTGGGACGCGCGGTCAACTCGGAATTACAAGTATTCGAAAGACAATTCGTAGTGGTGATGGCGCGACACTTTCAGTAAACGACGAGAACTTCGTCAACCGCCTTAACCCTCAACTGCCGAGTAGGTCTCGAGAGTCACTGCGACCAATAATTATCAGATTCTTAGCGAAACTGGATCGAAAATATCGGCTATCGATCTTCAGAGTGCTCCGCTTGTTTATACGACGGGTACGCAAATTCCGAACTGGGCACTTGCTGCCGTTAGTTGACTTTACGAGCGAGACTAAGCCTTTGTTTATCTCGGCGCCATACAAATCAAGCATGAAGATGATTGAAGGAGTCTCTCGGGAGACGGAAAAGAATCGTCGGGCTCGGGCCTACAAGCAAGTCGAGTTCGCGCTTTCGGGCCTACCGCTGCGGCCAGTCTTTAAAGTACTAAATCCAGAGACTGTGCCTTATGGATATCCTTTTTTCAGTGACGATGATACGGCGCGGCAAGCAAGCAAAATTACGGAACGGTTTGGGTATGAAATTATTAAATGGCCAGACCTTCCGAAAGCCGTTATTGACAACGCCCCCATTCATTACAAAAATGTTTGGCTCGTGAATTTTTTATGACGACACTTGCCGGTTGGGATAAATGGGAAGGCGACGGACCCGAGTGGGATCGAACCCTATTAGAAATTTCGGACTTCAATCTCTATCAAAGTTGGGGATGGGGTTTACATCGCGCCGAGTTCGGGTGGAGTCCAACCCCCTTGGTGTTTTTTGCTAATGACAGAGTCACTTCTATGGCGATGGCGCTCATAAAGAAAAAATTGGGTGTCGTCACAGTTTGCTGGATCCCTGGAGGTCCAGTTGGAGATTTAGCAGGTAGTTGCCCAACCTTGATCAAGGCCGTCCAGTTGGCAACAAATAATCCTGCAACATATGTACATATCGGTTCCATGGCACAACTCTCTGATACCACATCGAACAAATTAAGGGCATCTGCGTGGCGGCTCCCACTGCAGTCACTGAATTCAGGCAAGACACTCGTTTATAAGTCTTTTGAGGACGACACTGATAGGCGCACACTGTTGTCTAAGAATTGGGGACGCAACTTGGCGAGAGGCGAAAGCCGGAATCTCGTTGTTACAGAGTGGCACGGTGCTACAGGCAAGGAAATTGCCGATATCACAAATCAAATGCGTGATTACAAGAAAATTTCTGACGCCCTGAACGTCAACGAAATCGCAGATTCACTTATGCGAGTATTTGGAAATCAGGTTCTTATGGTTAGGTGTATCGACGCCGCTGGGATAACTCTGGCGATTCGGGGTGTAATCAAATATGGCAGCAAGGCATACGACATGTTTTCGGCCGCTTCGCCTGCAGGACGTAAAGAGTACGCATCGAATCTATGCCTTTGGAAGATCATCGAATTATGCGCACGAGATGGAATCACTCATTACGACCTGAGCGGTGTTGACCCAGTGGCAAACCAAGGCGTGTACAACTTCAAAAAGGGAATCGGGGCCATGGACTTCAACTACCAAGGCGAATGGACACTGAGTCGTCCGCGAATTTTTGGGTCGCTTATAAGTAGAATGATCAGCAGAAGGTTGCGGACTTAATACACCCACGCAATAGATCGAATCATCTGGCTCAGGAGACCTATGCAAAGTTGGAAACGGGTCGTTGGAGTCGGACTTAGTGCTGGGTATGCAGTCAAGGCTTCGTTGTTTGGCATCCCGCAGGGTCTGAGAGTCCTGATGTACCACTCGGTCTCTCAAGGCTCGCCCTCAGATCGCGCCGACATCTACACCATCTCCGCAAGCAGATTCACAGATCAAATCAACTACCTCACTGAAAATCAAAACAACCTTGCGCTGGCCGTGAGACCATTGTTAGGTACTGATGACATCGGTGTCGCAATCACCTTCGACGACGGATACAGAGACAACCTTGAAGTTGTAGCGCCCCTTCTAATTGACCGTGGCTTTCCATTTCATGTCTTTGTGAACCCAACCTTTATAATGTCAAACGACCGTAAATACTTAGACGAGAGCGGGTTACGTGAACTCGCAGGGCTTCCAGGAGTCACAATTGGAGCGCACGGCTTCAGCCACAAAAAACTCACGGAGTGCTCGCCCGCAGAATTGCGAATAGAACTTTCTTCTAGCAAGAACTGGATTGAGGATAAGATTGGCCAGGAGATCACATCAATGGCGTACCCCCACGGTGCCCATAATCAAGAAGTCAGATCTGCAGCCCAAAGCGTCGGATTCAAATTCGCTGCGAGTAGTAGATTTGGAATTGCAACCGCGAAAAGCGACCGTTTCGCCCTTGAGCGCACAGACATCTGGGCCAGCGACAATAAGCGAGCGTTTGCCTCAAAAGTAAGGGGCTACTGGGATTGGATGCAGTACCGAACATGACCGGCCAAACCCAGTGATTTTGATTTCTCTACAGACACTATTTCTTGCTTTCGCGATTCTTCTAACCGTTATCAAGGCGAGACGTATTGATTTAGCAGCATCTGCGTACATTCTACTATGGGTAATCGGCACAATCTTGATCTACCACCGCTATGGTGTCGCATCAGATCTTTTTTACTCGAATGATCAGAGATTCATGACAAGCATGATCGAGTCGATAAATAAAAATGGTCTTGAACTTAGTATAGATTCTGCGATTGCTTTGCGATATGTGGTAACAATTCCAGCGTTGGTTTTAACAAAATTTGGGATTGACTCGCTTCTTGCACTTAAGTTCATCCAGATGGTTTGTGTAATTTTCAGTTACAAGTTAGCGCGGCAGCACTTCGAGTCTCAAAAGTTGGAGTTCAAATGGCAGTACTCTTTATTTGTTTTCGGACCGTCTCTGGTCTTCAATTCGCTTCTTGGTCTTCGCGATGCGGTGCTGTCATTTTTAGTTCTAAATTTTGTTTTCACTAACGACCGCAAAAGAAGATTTCTCTCGATCTGTGCCGTCTACCTGCTGCGACCACATCTTGCGGCAGCATTGATATTCGGGTTAGTCGTGTCAGCAGCTTTCAATAAATTTTGGTTAAAACCAAGTCTGGTATCAAGAGTGGCGCTGGTGATTGGGAGTTACGCAACGGGAATTTGCACTTACGCGCTTGTATCTCTCTACCAGCACGGTATTGCTACAGACAACTTTCGAATCAGTCGCTTATTCAATCAGGACTCTTTTCTAGATTTGGCTTCTAATTTTGTGAGTCTACAGTTTCTACGTTTAGGCGACACCGTAGTTGCTAGTTCAAATACATCACTTTTGCTGCTTCGACTTATTTTTTTCGATATCTTTGCCACACCAATTATTTTCACATTGCTGATAATTTGCTACAAACTTCGCAGCCAGAGGAACTTGGGCATTTTTATCTCGTTTATTTTTTTTGTCGGAGTCGTCTCAAACACAAATTGGAACTCGTCGCGACAAAATATTCCTTTTATCGCGCTTATGGGCGTCGCTATCGCGGAATACTTGGCACAACGGCGAAAGCATTCAGCAATTGAAAAGCCGGGGCTGTCTCCACCACTACACACTGGTTTAAACCGTAGTTAATCTAGATGAGGCTTTTGTACGTAATCACCGAAGACTGGTTTTTCACTTCCCATTTCATCGACCGAGCGATCGACGCCGAGGATCGCGGCTTGGAAGTTTTTGTTGCGACTCGAGACGGAGATGCCGCAATAGCGATTAGGTCTCACGGAATCACAGTTTTACCCATTGACTTTTCGCGGCGAGGGATGAACCCGGTTCGAGAGTTAATGACTATCTTGAAACTGCGCAACCTGATTAGCGATGTAGAACCCGACATAGTTCATAACATCGCCCTGAAGCCCGTTGTCCTCGGCACGATCGCCGCGATCCTGGCGCGCACTAAATACATCGTCAACGCCCCCGTCGGCATGGGCTACATCTTTTCATCACAGGACCGCAGGGCGACCTTGCTTCGACCGATATTCAAAAGGGTCATCAAAGTGGTACTCAACCCTCGTCGAAGTCGCGTGATCATCGAGAATCCCGATGACTACGCGGCACTCGTGAAATCTGGAATTGTGCAGAAGCAGGACCTTGTCCTGATTAAAGGAGCTGGGGTTGACGTCGTCAAGTTCCATTCGACATCTGAGCCTGCTGGAACGGTGGTGATTTCGCTCGTCGCCAGAATGCTCAGAGACAAAGGTGTAGTTGAGTTCGTGGAAGCGGCTCGTATTCTCAAAGCCAGCGGAGTGGAAGCCAATTTTAATCTTGTGGGCGGTATCGACAAGGGCAACCCCACTACTCTGACAACTTCAGAACTTGAGAGTTGGTCGCGCGAAGGGGTCATCAATTGGCTCGGACAACAGGACGATATTGCGAGAGTGCTGTCAGAAAGTC
>Ga0209702_10004668_pt1 | contig 19605 bp, 18 predicted proteins | sample FRY01_FD_187210 | JGI IMG/M metagenome (GOLD analysis project Ga0209702, IMG submission 187210) | Freshwater microbial communities from Lake Fryxell liftoff mats and glacier meltwater in Antarctica - FRY-01 (SPAdes) (version 2) | ecosystem: Environmental > Aquatic > Freshwater > Ice > Glacier...
GCGTGAAACCATCCCGCAGGAATGGACGAAATTCCGCGACAAGGTGTCAGACAACTTCCGCGTCGTAACCCACGAGAACTTTCGGGTTTTGGAGTAGAAGCTGTATAGTGATAACTCCTGATCCTCTGGATCGGGTAACGATCCCGGAGCGCAGGCACTTAAGCCGGCGCGCAGATCGGGACAAATTGAGGGGCACGACATGAGCACCTACACCAATCTTCCAGCACCCAGTCCGGAACAGGGCCTGAACCGCTATATGCAGGAAATCCGCAAGTTCCCGCTGCTGGAACCCGAAGAAGAATACATGCTGGCCAAGCGCTGGGTCGACCACCAGGACTCGCCGGCCGCTCACCAGATGGTCACCAGCCACCTGCGCCTTGCGGCCAAGATCGCCATGGGTTATCGCGGCTATGGCCTGCCGCAGGCAGAGGTTATCTCCGAGGCCAATGTCGGCCTGATGCAGGCAGTAAAGCGATTCGATCCGGAAAAGGGCTTTCGTCTTGCGACCTACGCCATGTGGTGGATCCGGGCATCGATTCAGGAATATATCCTGCGATCGTGGTCGCTGGTGAAGCTCGGTACGACCTCGGCGCAGAAAAAGCTGTTCTTCAACCTGCGCAAGGCCAAGGCCAAGGTCGGTGCATTGGAAGAGGGCGATCTGCGGCCCGAAAACGTGACGCGTATCGCCACCGATCTGGGGGTTACCGAAACCGAAGTCATCGATATGAACCGGCGGCTGTCGGGATCGGATGCGTCGCTGAACGTCACAGTCGGGTCTGACGGTGAATCCACGACGCAGTGGCAGGATTGGCTGGAGGATGAACATTCCGATCAGGCAGGCGACTATGCTGAAAAAGACGAATATGATGCGCGGCACGAATTGCTGACGCAAGCGATGTCTGTGCTGAACGACCGTGAACGTGATGTACTGGCCAAGCGTCGCCTGTCGGAAGACCCGGTGACGCTGGAAGATCTGTCGACAAGATATGGCGTTAGTCGCGAGCGCATCCGGCAGATCGAGGTGCGGGCGTTTGAAAAGCTGCAAATCCGCATCCGCGAACTGGCGCGCAGCAAGGGCATGCAGGTTCCCTCCTGACGATCTGATGGCCTGATGATCTGATAGCCTCGCGCGACTGGACGCAAGAGCCCGGTCGCGCTAGGCAGCTTGGACAACAGGGAGGCAGGCAATGGCACAGGCAATTCGATGGGGTATTCTGGGGGCTGCGAATTTCGCGCTGAACCATATGGGACCGGCGATCCATGCGGCAAAGGGGGCCGATCTTGTTGCCTTGGCCACGTCGGACCCGGCCAAGGCCGCAGGGTTCGCCGCGTTTCAGCCCCGCTTGCGCGTTCATTCCACCTATGAGGCGTTGTTGGCAGACCCCGACATCGACGCTGTTTATGTGCCGCTGCCCAACCACCTGCATGTCGAATGGACGCTGAAGGCGCTTGCGGCAGGCAAGCATGTGCTGACCGAAAAGCCGATTGCCCTGAACGCGACGGAAATCGACAAGATCATCGCCGCGCGAAACGCCAGCGGTTTGTTGGCAGCCGAGGCCTATATGATCACCTTCCATCCGCAATGGCGCCGCGCGAAGGAATGGCTGGAAGCAGGCGAGATCGGCACGCTGTGCCATGTTGATGTGGCGTTCTCGTTTAACCTGACCGACGGCGAAAATATCCGCAACCGCCCCGAAACCGGCGGTGGGTCGTTGCGTGATATCGGGGTCTATACGTTTGGCTGCGCGCGGTTTGTGACCGGGGCCGAACCGGTCGAGGTGCAGGCGCAGTTCATCAAGGCGAAGGGAATCGACAGCTTTGCCAACGTGACGGCGGTGATGCAGGGGCCGATGGGCCGCTTCACCTATGGCTCGATGACCTCGATGCGGCTTTACAACCGGCAAGTGGCGACCTTTCAGGGCGACCGTGGAATGATCCGGCTGGAAGGCGGGCCGTTCAACGCCAATGTCAACGATCTGGCCGAGGTAGAACTGCACAAGGGCGGCAACCGGGTGATCACCGACCGCTTTCCTGTGGCCAACCACTATGTCCTGCAGGTCGAGGCGTTCAGCCATTCGGTGCGCACCGGTGACGCCTATCCCAACCCGTTGGAATTCGTGCGCGGCACCCAAGCGATGATGGATATGGCCTATGAGGTGGGCCGGGACATCGCCCTGTGATTCAAGCCGCTTGTCCCGTCGCACATGCCCTGCAATCTGGCGGAAGCGGCGGAACTTCCACGCATTTATCAAGTACCGGCGGCGTGACCGTGACCGAATGCAACCTACCTGCACTACATCCTGGCCGTTTGCGCCGTTTGCGTGACGATTTCGTCGTCGCTGGCGTTCTAAGCAATACTGCGGCGCAAACCGGTCGTGCTGTTCGGACGTCCAGACCTGTACCACTGCGCCGAAACTGTTGCAAAACCAAAGAATTGTTCAGTGGGATTGCAGCGCGCCCTTGGCCATGACTGGCCGTTCGGGGCCTTTGTGCCGTGGGTCTTCGACCAGCACCTGCGCACCGGGCCTGCAAGGATCGACGCGGTTCTTTTGCGGATGCGGGCAGCGGGCGCTGGTCTTGCCAGGTTGCGGCCAAAACCGAACAGACAGAGCAGAGCGGGGGTTTCACACCCCCGCACCCCCGTGGGATATTTGGTCCAGCAGGAAAGAGGTTGCGCGGATTACGGGTCCATCGCCTCGAGTTCGTCGATCAGACCTGCGATCATCGACAGGCCCTTGTCCCAGAATTTCGGGTCCGATGCATCGAGGCCGAAGGGTGCGAGCAGGTCTTTATGGTGTTTCGACCCACCGGCCTTGAGCATGTCGAAGTATTTTTCCTGAAAGTCCGGAAGGCCGCTTTCGTAGGCTGCATAAAGCGCGTTCACCAGGCCGTCGCCGAACGCATAGGCATATACGTAGAACGGCGAGTGGACGAAGTGCGGAATATAAGCCCAAAACGTCTCATACCCGTCCATAAATTCGAACGCATCGCCCAAGGATTGCGCCTGAATGCTCATCCACAGCGCGTTGATGTCGTCGGGGGTCAGCTCCCCTTCTGCGCGCGCGGCATGCAGTTTGCATTCGAAATCGTAGAAGGCGATCTGGCGGACGACGGTGTTGATCATATCCTCGACCTTGCCCGCCAGCAGGGTCTTGCGTTCTGCCGGGGTCCGAGCGGCATCGAGCAAGGCGCGGAAGGTCAGCATCTCGCCGAACACAGAGGCTGTTTCGGCAAGCGTCAGGGGGGTGGAGGACAACAGCTCGCCTTGCCCCGCCGCCAGCACCTGATGGACCCCGTGGCCCAACTCATGCGCCAGCGTCATCACATCGCGCGGTTTGCCAAGGTAGTTCAGCATGACATAAGGGTGCACGGTCGTCACGGTAGGGTGGGCAAAGGCGCCGGGTGCCTTGCCCGGTTTCACGCCCGCATCGATCCAGCCCTTGGTGAAGAACGGCTCTGACAGGGCTGCCATGCGCGGATCGAAGCCTGCATAGGCGTTTTGCACGGTCGCCTGCGCGGTTGCCCAATCGACCGGCTTGACGTCGTCTTGCGGCAGCGGCGCGTTGCGGTCCCAGACTTGCAGCTTGTCGAGCCCCATCCATTTCGCCTTCAGCCGGTAGTAGCGGTGGCTGAGTTTCGGATAGGCCGCGACCACGGCGTTGCGCAGCGCCTCGACGACCTCGGGTTCGACGTGGTTTGCAAGATGGCGGCCAGCTTGCGGCGAGGGCATCTTGCGCCAGCGGTCGTGGATTTCCTTTTCCTTGGCCAGCGTGTTGTGAACCCGGGCGAACAGTTTGACGTTTCGGTTGAACACGGCGGCGAGCGCGCGGGCTGCAGCCTCGCGGCGCGGGCGGGCGGGATCGGTCAGCAGGTTCAGCGTGGCTTCCAGAGGCAAATCTTCGCTGTCGACCGTAAACATCAACCCAGCCATGGTTTCGTCGAACAGGCGGTTCCAAGCCGACGCGCCGACCACGGATTCGTCGTGCAGGAAGCGTTCCAGCTCGTCGGACAACTGGTGCGGGCGCATCGCGCGCATCCGGTCGAAGACGGGCTTGTAGCGGGCAAGGTCGGCATTTGCGTCCAGCAGGACGGACAAATGGTCGTCTTCCAGCCGGTTGAACTCGAGGCTGAAAAACACCAGCGCGGTGGTGATGTCGGTGATCTGACCTTCCGCATCGGCCATGAACTTGGCGCGGTCGCTGTCCATCGTGTTCTGGTAATATCGCAGGCCCGCATAAGACATGATGCGCCCGGCGACGGTGTCGATCTTTTCATAGGCCTGCACGCAGTCCAGCATATGTTCCGCGTCGAGTGTGGCCAGTTTGCCCTCATAGTTTGACGCGAACTTGGGGCAAGTCTGCTTCAACCAGTCCATATCGCGGGCAAATTCCGGGGATTCGGGGCTTGGATAAAGGTCGGTCAGGTCCCATTCGGGCAGATCGCCGAAACCGCCCGAGCTGGCGTTTGCATCGAACAGGGGGCGGGGCAGGGGCAGTGGCATTGGGGACCTCTTTGGTTGCTGACCTTTATCTAGGGGCGCGAGCCCGACGGCTCAAGCGGTGTTCGGCACAAGCACATCTCGCGGCGGGCCGCGCGTCAGAGCAGGGCTGGCTTGCAAGCCGGGTCCCAGGCACCGACCCTGCGCACCATCAACCCCGCCCATTTTTTGGGCAAGCTGCCCCTGAGGCGGCGATTTCCTCAAACGGGGCCTTCCAAGACCGGACCCCCGCTGATTAAATGCACAACGGAAGCAGATGTCGGACACCTCAGCGATGGCCACCCATTTCAACGAAATGTTTCATGACGGGGCGGTGCGCGCGCCCTATGCGCGGCTTGAAGGGTGGACCAAGGCAATGCCCGCCGAGTTGCGTCACCTGAAGCAAGCCGAGGCCGAGGCGCTGTTCCGCCGCATTGGCATCACCTTTGCGGTTTACGGTGACGGTGGCGATCCAGACAGGTTGATTCCGTTCGACATGTTCCCCCGCGTGTTCAGTGCTGCGGAATGGTCTAAGAGTCTGATTCGAAACTAACGCAACAATTTCAGACACATGGCATTTGATGCGCTGCGCAACGTTTGCTGGTCGCCCTTCACCCAAACCCAAAAAAATCAGATGTTTGGGCCGCCGATCTTGTCTGCCATGATGGCATTTCGATGCGTTGGTTAAACGCAACACATTGATTTTGTGTGATTAGTTTCGGATCGGCCTCTAAGCTGGAACGCGGCATCAAACAGCGGGCGCGTGCCCTGAATGCGTTTCTTGTCGATGTTTATGGGCGCGGCGAGATTGTGCGGGCGGGGCGAATTCCGGCGCGGCTGGTTTACCGCAATGATGCCTACGAAAAAGCCGTCGTTGGGTTTGTGCCGCCAAAGGGAGTTTATAGCCATATTGTCGGCATTGATCTGGTCCGCACCGGGCCCGAGGATTTCTTTGTGCTGGAGGACAACTGCCGCACTCCCAGCGGGGTGTCCTACATGCTGGAAAACCGCGAGATCATGATGCGGATGTTCCCGACCCTGTTCCGGGAAAACCGGATTCTGCCGATCGACAATTATCCCGAAATCCTGCGCCGCACCCTGGCAAGTGTGGCGCCACTGAAGTGCAAGCACGACCCGGTCGTGGTGATCCTGACGCCGGGGCATTTCAATTCGGCTTATTACGAACACTCGTTTCTCGCGGACCTGATGGGGGTCGAACTGGTCGAAGGCCAGGACCTTTTCGTGCAGGGCGAATTCGTCTACATGCGCACCACCGAAGGGCCGAAACGGGTAGATGTGATCTATCGGCGCATTGATGATGCCTACATAGACCCGCTGTGTTTTCGAGCGGATTCGATGCTGGGGGTGCCGGGGTTGATGGACGTTTATCGGTCGGGCGGGGTCAGCATCTGTTCTGCGCCCGGTGCGGGCGTGGCCGATGACAAGGCGGTTTACACCTATGTGCCTGAAATGATCCGGTTCTATCTGGGCGAAGAGCCGCTTTTGAAGAACGTGCCAACGTGGAAATGTGCCGAAGCCGATGATCTGGCCTATGTTCTGGACAAACTCGGCGATCTGGTGGTGAAGGAGGTCCATGGGTCCGGCGGTTACGGCATGTTGGTCGGCCCAAAATCCACCAAGGCTGAGGTCGAGGCGTTTCGTGGGCGTATCCTCGCCAACCCCGGCAAATACATCGCGCAGCCGACGCTGGCGCTTTCGACCACGCCGACCTTTGTCGAGGAAGGCATCGCTCCCCGACATGTCGATTTGCGGCCCTATTGTCTGGTGGGAGAGCGGATCGAATTGGTCCCGGGGGGGCTGACGCGGGTGGCGCTGAAAGAAGGTTCGCTGGTGGTGAACTCGTCGCAAGGCGGCGGGGTGAAAGACACCTGGGTTCTGGCGGAGTGACAGTATGTTGAGCCGCACCGCCGCCAATCTTTACTGGATTGCCCGCTACATGGAGCGGGCCGAAACCGCTGCCCGCTTGCTGGAGGTGGGCGAGCGCATTTCGCTGTTGCCCACTGCGCAGGGCTACCGCAACGAGTGGGACAGTCTGCTGCTGGCCGCAGGAAGTGCGATCGGGTTTGACGCGAAATATGGCGACCCGGTGCAGCGCAACATCGAAAGCTGGCTGTTTTTCGACCGCGACAACTCGTCTTCCGTATCGGCCAGCATCATGTCGGCGCGGGAAAATGGACGCATCGTGCGCACGGCCCTGACCAGTCAGGTCTGGGACGCCCTGAACGGCGCGTTTCAGGAACTGCGCGAGATCGAGCGCAAACCCCGCAGCGAGATGGAGCTGAGCCGCCTGACCGAGTGGACGATGCGTCACTGTGCGATGGTGCGGGGCGCGATTGATGCGACGTTGTTGCGCAACGACGGATATAACTTCCTGAATTTGGGCTACTATCTGGAACGCGGTGACAGCACGGCGCGGTTGATGGATGTGAAATATTACGTCCTGTTGCCGTCCATCGACTATGTCGGCACGGGATACGACAACTATCAGTGGACGACGTTGCTGCGAGCCTTGTCGTCGCACCGGGCGTTCCACTGGGCTTATGGCGGCGAAGTCACCGCAGGAAAAATCGCGCATTTTCTGATCCTGAATCCGCAGTGCCCGCGATCGCTGATCACCTGCGTTGCGGGGATGAACAACCATCTGGGTCGGCTGGCCAAGCTTTATGGGCTGCCTACCGACCTGCATACCCGCGTGACGGCCCTGCAATCGGAAATCGAAGGGCTGACACAGGACATGATCTTTGAAGAAGGTCTGCACGAATTTTTGACGCGCTTTATCCGCGAAACGGCGGATCTGGCAGCGATGGTGCATGATACATATCTGAGCGGGGACCTGCGTTGATGTTGCTGACGGTCGATCATGTCACCCGATACTCCTATGACCGCCCGGTACGCGGGGTGGTGCAAAGCCATCGCCTGACGCCTTCGCGGTTCGACGGGCAAAAGACGTTGGATTGGGCGATCACGGTGACTGACGGTGTCGCAGGTGGCAGCTTTCGGGATGGGGCGGGCGACCTGATCCAAGGGTGGACCGTGCCGGGTCCGGTGTCAGAGATCGAGGTGCGCGTGCGCGGGCGGGCCGAGACCCTTGATCTGATTGGCGTGCTGCGCGGCCACCGGGAACTGGTCATGCCGCATTGCTATCTGAACGACACCGCCGCAACCCGTGCCGATGTGGCGATCATGGCGCTGGCCGATCTTGCAACCGACGCGGCAAATCCGTTGGCTGTGGCGCATACCCTGGCGGACGCGGTGGCGGATGCCATTGAGTATTGCCCCGGGGCTACAAAGGCCCAGACGACGGCGGCCGAGGCATTGGCCCTGGCGCAGGGCGTCTGCCAGGACCACGCGCATGTGTTGATCGCAGCGGCGCGGCATGGCGGCATCCCGGCGCGCTATGTGTCGGGTTACCTGCTGGTGACTGACGAGGCGTCCGAGGCAGCGCACGCGTGGGCGGAACTGCATGTGGCTGGGTTGGGCTGGGTCGGCTTTGACCCGGCCAACCGCTGTTGCCCCGACGACCGCTATATCCGGTTGGGATCTGGGCTGGATGCCCAAGATGCGGCCCCAATTCGTGGTGTGTCGCGTGGGAAGGGGCAGGAAAGCCTCGATGTGACGGTTGCAGTCTTATCTGACCAGCAATAGGGTGCCGCCAATCCTTGGAGGTATCCCATGACATATTGTGTCGGCCTTTTGTTGAACGAAGGTATGGTTCTGCTGTCTGATACCCGCACCAATGCCGGGCTGGACAATATCGCAACCTATCGCAAGATGTATTTCTTCGAAGACCCCGGCGAACGGGTGATCGTGATCATGACCGCAGGCTCGCTGTCGGTCAGCCAGACGACGATGGCGCGGCTGCGCGAGGCGATCGACGACCCCGACAGCTCCGAGGCCACGTCGATCCTGAAAGCGCCGACGATGCTGAAGGTCGCGGCGCTGGTGGGCGACATGATGTGCAAGGTCCGGATCGAGATCGACGAAAAGCTGGCAACGATGCGGCAGGGCGCGTCGGCCAGCATGATCGTGGCAGGCCAGCGGCGCGGCGGCGAAATGCGGCTGTTCCTCATCTATCCAGAAGGCAACTTCATCGAGGCGACCGAAGATACGCCGTTCCTGCAGATCGGCGAGCACAAGTATGGCAAACCGATTCTGGACCGGGTCGTGAACCCGACCACAACCTTGATCGACGCGCAAAAGGCGGTGCTTTTGTCGATGGACTCGACGCTGCGGTCGAACCTGTCGGTCGGGATGCCGCTGGATCTGTGCGTCATTGAAAAGGACGCGTGCCGTGTTTCGATGAATCGCCGAATTGAGGCAGGGGACGAGTCGTTTCGCAACATGTCCGAGGCGTGGAGCCGTGCGCTGCGCGATGGCTTCACGCAGATCACAATTTAGGGGTTTGCCTGATACAAGGCGGCTGCTGCGTCAAAGAATTGCCCGCGCGCGGCAGGCGTCTCCATCAAGACTTCGTGTTCCGAACCCGGATACAGGTCAAGCCGCCCACCCGGCCATCGCGCCATGCGCAGGTAAACCGGTGAGGTATCCACCACCTTTTCACGCAACCCCAGCGAGCAGACCGCCGGGTAGGCCGGGCTGTCCATCGCGGACAGGGCCTGACATTCGACCATAGCCGCATGCAGCCACCCCAAGCTGGGACCACCCATTGCCAGATCGGGCTCTGCCGCGACTTGCCGTTGCATATAGGCCCACATGTCGGGGTCAGTGGTTAGCACGTTGCCTTCGAAAGGTACGTCCAGCACATACGTCTTACCGCCCGTGCCCGGGGCATATTTGTGCGACATTTTGAACCAGACCGACGCTGTGGACAGTACCTCGGCCACTGGGCGCATCCATGCCGCCATCGAGATCCCCCACATCGGCGATGAAAACACGGCCGCCTGCACCCGCATCCCGCGCGTGAGAGCCCGCAAGGCGATACACCCCCCCATCGAGTGCGACATAAGATAGCGCGGGCCGGGCAGATCAAGACTGTCGATCATTCCCACCACGGCATCGATGTCGTGCTGAAACTGTTCAAAATCCTGCACATGGCCTGCCATGCGGTCGGCCACAGAGCGGTCAGCCAGACCTTGTCCGCGGAAATCGACCGATACCGTGGAATAGCCGCGCTGGGCCAGATCGACGGCAGCACGGCCATACTTTTCGATATATTCGGTGCGGCCCGGCAACAGCAAGACCGTGCCTTTGGATCCGTCTATTCGCCAAACAGCGGCACGGATGCGCACGCCGTCTGCCGTCGCAAGCCAGAAAGCCCGACCGCCGGCGGGACCTTCTGCGACATCGGCGTAAAGCGGCGCCTCAAGCATGGCTCAGCTCAACGCCGCGCCCAGTTTCATCGCAAGTCCCATGTCGCCGTCAACCGAGAGCTTGCCGGTCATGAAGGCCATGGTGGGATTTACGTCGCCGGTCAGGATGCCCTGAAACACATCAGCGGCAGCCGTAAGCGTGACATCCGCCTCGTCGTCCCCGGCGCGCACGCCGGTCGGGTCCAGGATAATCGACCCTTCGCCAGGAATTACCACCTTTGCCGAACCGTCGAACCCGTTCGGCATCTTTTCTCGCAGGGCGGCCAAGGCACCTTCGATCACATTGCTCATTCTTTTCTCCATCTTGAAAACAGGAATGTGGATTTTCCCGTTGCATGCGTTAGCTTCGTGTTATGAAAGCCATAAACGCGTTACACAACACTATCGTTGCGGCAATCGTCGCAATTTTCCTGTGCGCAAGTGCCGTCAGTGCGCAAACCGCTGCGTTGGACGATCTTTTTGATCGTCTGCCCGCAGCAGAGGCGCGCGAGGCTGACAAGATCACGCGAGAAATCTGGATCGAGTGGTCGAAATCCGGATCGCCATCGATGGACCTGCTGCTGGAACGGGGCCGGGATGCGATGTCGGCAGGGATGCCGGATGTTGCGGTCGAACATCTGACCGCTTTGATCGACCACGCGCCCGAGTTTGCCGAAGGATGGAACGCGCGGGCGACGGCCTATTTCCAGACCGGCGATTTTGGGCCGTCGATCAGCGACATCGGCCACGTTCTGACGCTGAATCCACGGCACTGGGGCGCGTTGTCAGGTCTGGGAATGATCTTCGAACAACTGGAACAGCCCAAGAAGGCACTGGATGTCTATCGCGCCGCGTTGGCTATCAATCCGCATCTGAACGACGTAAAGGAATCTGTGGAGCGGTTGGAAAAGACCGTCGCCGGGCAGGACCTGTAGGCAACGATCATGGATGCGACCCCTAGGGTCACGGCGGTCTTGGGACCGACGAACACCGGCAAGACACATTTTGCCATCGAACGGATGCTGACGCATCGCACCGGTGTGATCGGTCTGCCGCTGCGTCTGCTCGCGCGCGAGGTTTATGACCGGATCGTGGCGCAGCGCGGGCCATCGGTTGTGGCGCTGGTGACGGGAGAAGAGCGCATCGTGCCCGACCGCACGGCCTATTGGGTCTGCACGGTCGAGGCGATGCCGCTGGAAATCGGCGCAGATTTCGTGGCGGTGGACGAAATTCAGCTGTGTGGTGACCCAGACCGGGGGCATGTGTTCACGGCCCGGCTGCTGAAGGCGCGTGGCCTGCACGAGACGATGTTCCTCGGGTCCGATTCCATGCGTTCCGCGATCGCAAACCTGGTCCCCGGAGTCATTTTCATGAAGCGCGAGCGATTCTCGACGCTGACCTATTCCGGGTCCAAGAAGATCAGCCGGATGCCTGCTCGGGCTGCCATCGTCGGGTTTTCCGTCGAGAATGTCTATGCAATCGCCGAATTGATCCGCCGCCAGAAGGGCGGCTGCGCCGTGGTGATGGGCGCCCTGTCGCCCCGGACCCGAAACGCCCAAGTGGCGCTTTATCAGAACGGGGACGTCGATTATCTGGTGGCGACCGATGCGATCGGCATGGGGCTGAACCTTGATATCCACCACGTCGCGTTTTCATCCACCGCGAAATTCGACGGACGGCGGATGCGCAGTCTGCATCCGCAGGAACTGGCGCAGATCGCCGGACGTGCGGGGCGGCATGTGGATAACGGCACCTTTGGCGTCACTGGCGAGGCGCGCCCCTTGGATGACGAGGTCGTGGAGGCCATCGAATCGCACCGCTTTGCCCCGGTTCGCAAGCTGCACTGGCGCAATGACGTGCTGGACTTCGGCACTCCCGAACGGCTGATCCGCAGTCTCGAGTATCCGACATCGGACGAATGGCTGACGCGGGCGCGGGATGCGGATGATGTGCTGGCGCTGAAAACCCTGTCGGCCATTCCGGAAGTCCGGGACAAACTGACCAGCCCCAAACGGGTGCAACTGCTGTGGGACGTTTGCCGAATCCCCGATTTCCGCAATGCCAGTGGCCCCGAACATACAACGCTGTTGGAGCGTATCTTTGATTTTCTGGTCGGGCGGGGCATGGGGGGCGGGCGGATACCGTCTGACTGGCTTGCACAGGCGATCAAGCGGATCGACAAGATCGACGGCGATATTGATACTTTATCCAAGCGTTTGGCATATATCCGCACCTGGACTTACATAGCGCAACGCAAATCCTGGGTCCAAGACGAAAGTCATTGGCGCGACGAGACTCGCGCTGTAGAAGACCGTCTGTCAGATGCGCTTCATGCCGCGTTGACTCAACGATTTGTTGACCGGCGCACGTCAGTTTTGCTGCGGCGGTTGAAGCAGAAGGAGACCCTCGTGGCCGAGGTGAATGACAAGGGCGAAGTGACGGTTTCCGGCGAGTTGGTCGGGCGTCTTGAAGGGTTTCGGTTCCGGCAGGATGCGTCCTCGTCGCCCGACGAGGCGCGCACGCTGCGCCAGACGGCAGAGGCTGTGCTGAAGCCGGAATTCCATCTGCGCGCGGACCGCTTTTATAACGCGCCCGACACCGAGATGGATTTCACCACGCAAGGTGGCTTGATGTGGGGCACCACAGCCGTTGGCAAGTTGGTGAAGGGTCCCGAGGTGTCGCGCCCTCAGGTCGAGGTGTTCGTGGATGAAGAGGCAGGCCCTGACGTCGCCGACAAGGTGCGCCGCCGGATGCAGCATTTCATTGACCGCAAGGTGGCCTTGCATTTCGAGCCGCTGCTGGCAATGGGCCGGGACGAAACGCTGGTGGGTCTTGCCCGTGGCTTTGCCTTCCGTCTGGTCGAAGGGTTGGGCGTTCTGCCGCGCGACGCGGTTGCAAATGATGTCAAGGAACTGGATCAGGACTCGCGTGGTGCCTTGCGCAAACATGGCGTGCGGTTTGGCCAGTTTACGATTTTCATGCAACCACTGCTGAAGCCCGCGCCGACCCGGTTGCGGCTGGTTTTGTGGTCGCTGTTCAACGGGCTGCAGGAATTTCCGGAAAGCCCGCCACCCGGTCTGGTAACAATTCCAAACCTGCCCGATGTTCCGAAAAGCCACTACACCTTGGCCGGGTATCATCCGGCAGGGGCGCGGGCGATCAGGATCGACATGCTGGAGCGGCTGGCCGATCTGGTGCGCGCCCGTGACAGCAAGGCAGGCTTCGAGGCTGGCCCCGACATGCTTTCGATCACCGGCATGACGCTGGAGCAGTTTGCCGGGTTGATGGGCGGGCTTGGCTATGCCGGTGCCCGCGCCGAACGTCCAAAGGTCAAGCCAGCGCCAGTGATCGAACCAGTCGATCCCGATGCGCCGGTGTTGCCGATCCCCGAAGAAGTGTCGCTGGTCGCAGAGGCCGAGGCGGCGGCGGCGGCTGCAGCGGCAATACCGCCCGAGATGGAGGTGTATTATACCTTTACCTGGGCGCCAAAGCCGCGCGCGCCGCGCCCGGAACGCAACGCCCGGCCCCCTCGGTCCGACGCGTCGCGTCCCGAAGGTGCGGCGCCTGACCGCGCGCCCCGGCCGGAACGCGGACCACGCCCTGATCGCGGCCCGCGCCCAGATCATTCCCCGAACACTCATCAACCCGAAGTCGGTGCCTATGGTTCTCCGGTTCAGGTAGAAAGCGCACCGCGACCCCAGAATGATCGCCCGCAAGGCGAACGCCGCGACCGGGAAAAGTTCAAGGGCAAGGGTGGTAAGCCACAGGGCAAGTTCGACCGCAACGATCGCGGACCGAAAGATGCGCCACGCGATGCCAAGGCCAATTCGTATGAGGCCCGCCCACCGCGCGCGGAAAAACCGATCGACCCCGACAACCCGTTCGCCGTCTTGGCGGCCTTGCGCGGCAAGATCTGATTGGGTGGAAAAGGCGCACCTGCATCACCAGATGCCAAGCCAAAAGAACGGTTGGACAAATGGCTGTTTCAGGCACGCTTCTTCCGGTCCAGGGCTTTGGCTTCCGAGGTTGTCAGTGCAGGTCGTTGCCGGGTGAACGGTCAGCGGACGTCCAGACCCGGTCAAGGCGTAAGCGTGGGCGATGTGCTGACCTTTGCGCAGGCCAAACAGATTCGACTGATACGGATCGTCGATCTTGCGCAAAGACGCGGCCCTGCCAGCGAGGCGAAGTCGCTCTATGTTGATCTGAACACGGCGCCAAGTCCGCTTGAATGATCTGCCTGACTGTTTTAGTCAGGGGTTGCAATAACGAACGGACCTGCCATGACATATGTGGTGATCGACAAGTGCATCGCCTGCAAATACACCGACTGCGTCGAAGTCTGCCCCGTGGACTGCTTTTACGAAGGCGAAACCATGCTGGTCATCCATCCGGATGAATGCATCGACTGCGGCGTTTGCGAGCCGGAATGCCCAGCGGACGCGATTCGCCCGGACACTGAACCTGACATGGAAAAGTGGGTGACGTTCAATCGCAAGTATTCGCTTAAATGGCCGGTGATCGTGACCAAGAAGGACATGATGCCCGATGCCGAGGCGCGGGATGGCGAAACCGGCAAGCTGGAAAAATACTTTTCTGAAAAACCGGGCGCGGGCGGTTGATCCACCGATTCGTGGTCAGCGTGCAGATAATTCCTCGGCCCTGAAGCAGGGCCGAGGAATTTCCGGTTAATTTTGCTGTTTGCGATCTGACGCGTGTGTTGGAATCGCGACTTTTTTGTGCTATACAATTGTTACAATAATCTAAGGATGTCTGTAGACGCTCCCGGCGCTGCTCGCCTGAGCGCACCTTACCTTCTGTAATGCGAAAACCAGCGGCGCGGCATTGTGCAGCGGACGGTGGGCTTTCGCCGCCTGACAACGGCTGCCAACCGAGGAAATGATTGAATGACCAAGTCAAGAAAGCCTGAATTTCGTCCGAACGAGTTTGTTGTGTACCCCGCGCATGGCGTGGGCAGGATCATTTCGATCGAAGAACAAGAGATTGCCGGTCTGTCGCTGGAGCTGTTCGTGATCTCGTTCGAAAAGGACAAGATGACGTTGCGGGTACCGACGCACAAAGCGACGGAAATCGGGATGCGTGGGTTGTCGTCGCCGGACGTGGTGACCAAGGCCTTGGACACCCTGAAGGGCAAGGCGCGGGTCAAGAGGGCGATGTGGTCGCGCCGGGCGCAAGAGTATGAACAGAAAATCAACTCTGGCGACTTGATGGCGATTGCCGAGGTGGTGCGTGATCTTTACCGCACCGATGACCAGCGCGAGCAAAGCTATTCCGAGCGTCAGTTGTATGAGGCCGCCTTGGAACGTCTGGCCCGCGAAGTAGCCGCTGTGGCCGGGGTTGACGAGGCGGGCGCGCTAAAGACGGTTGGTGCCGTTCTGATCGGCCGCGCCGCGTGATCTGAAGGTATTCGGCAAACGGTGGCCTTCGGGCCGCCGTTTTGCATTTTCGGGTCAGGTGCGGATACCAGAAAACCGCGCTTGCCAATCCGTCCGCTCTTCATTGGTGATCTTGCGGAACAGGTTTTCCGGCACGTCAAAGCCATGTCCCGGCGGCAAAGTTTGCAGGGCTGCGTTCAGATCGGTTGGCCAGGCCCAGTCATCGCAGCGCAACGCCGTCATCATGGTTGCGGCCGCATCCGGGATGAAGGGCGCCGAGGTCACCGCAAACACCCGGATCAGGTTCATCGCAAGGCGGATGATCGCACCCGCCTGTTCAGGATCGATTTTCATCACGGACCATGGCGCCGCCGATTGCAGATATTCATTCCCCAGCACCCAAAGGGAGCGCAGTTCTGCCGCCGCCTTGCGGACCTCCATCGCCTCCATCAGGACTTCATAGGCGCGCAGACCGGCTGTCAGGTCGGCGATCAGTTTCGTTTCCCGCTCGCCATGGGTGCCGCCGACGGGCAGGGTGTCGCCAAACTTCGACAGCGCGAATTTGGTCACCCGGCTGACGAGGTTGCCCAGAACATCGGCCAGATCCTTGTTGGCTGCGGTCTGGAAGTTTTCCCAGGTAAACTCGGCATCGCTGTTTTCGGGGGCGTGCGACAAAAGCCACCAGCGCCAGTAATCTGCGGGCAGGATGGACAGCGCCTGATCCATGAACACGCCGCGCCCTTGGCTGGTGCTGAACTGGCCACCGTCATAATTGAGGTAATTGAACGACTTGATATAATCCACCAGCTTCCACGGCTCGCCCGACCCCATGATGGTGGCGGGGAACGACAGGGTGTGGAACGGCACGTTGTCCTTGCCCATGAACTGGACGTACCGGACGTCCTGCGCACCTTTGTCGGTACGCCACCAGCGTTCCCATGCAGCATCAGGCAGGTTGTGGGCGTCGGCCCATTCGGCGGTGGCGGCGATATATTCGATGGGGGCGTCGAACCAGACGTAGAACACCTTGCCTTCCATGCCCGACCAAGGCTCGGTGCCTTTACGCACCGGCACGCCCCAGTGCAGATCCCGTGTGATACCGCGATCCTGCAACCCGTCGCCGTCGGTCAGCCATTTCTTGGCGATCGAGGTGGTCAGCAGTGGCCAATCGGTCTTGCTGTCGATCCACGCCTCCAGCCGGTCGCGCAAGCTGCGTTGCCGAAGGAACAGGTGTTTGGTTTCGCGCACTTCGAGGTTGGTCGAGCCAGAGATCGCCGAGCGCGGGTTGATCAGGTCGGTGGGGTCAAGTTGTTTGGTGCAGTTTTCGCACTGGTCGCCCCGCGCCGAGGTATAGCCGCAGTTCGGGCAGGTCCCGGTGATATAGCGGTCAGGCAAAAACCGCGCGTCGTCGATGGAATAGACCTGTTTTTCCAACACCTCGGCAATCAGTCCGGCCCGTTCCAGCGCGCCGGCAAAGTGTTGGGTCAGCACATGGTTGCGCTGCGAAGACGACCGGCCAAAATGATCGAACGACAGGCGAAATCCGCGGGCAATCTCGGCCTGCACGGCGTGCATTTCGGCGCAAAAGACATCCACCGGTTTGCCGGCCTTGGCGGCGGCCAGTTCGGCGGGCGTGCCGTGTTCATCTGTCGCGCAGATGAACATCACCTCGTGCCCGCGCGCCCGGTTGTAGCGGGCGAAAAGATCGGCGGGCAACTGGCTGCCCACAAGGTTGCCCAAGTGTTTGATCCCGTTGATATAGGGAATGGCTGATGTGATCAGAATCCGTGCCATGCCAAGCCCTTTGCTTTGCGTTCGGTCTTCGTTTAGCGCAAGCGCCGGGGTTAGGCCAGTGGTGCGCTGCCCGTCTCGCGCTGTCCTGTCAGGTGGCCGCCGTTGCCTTCGGTCAGCGTCCATGTCGCGGGCGGTTCCATCCGCGCGCGCAGTCGGTCCAGCCGCCACGCGGTGCGGTGGTCCAGCAGGGTCGATGTGCTGGGGGCGGTGGTCAGATGCCAGCGGCTTTCCACACCTTGCGCGCCGCCCCGACCCCGCGTCATCAGCACCCCAAGAGGCGGCAGCAGGCCCGCACAGCGTGCGACGTCACCGCCCGCCTCGGCCGCCAGATGCAACCGGCGCACCGGGGTCAGGGCAGGGGGATCGGTCAGATCGACCAGAACGAGCGGCGCCATGCCCGACCGCAGCGCCTCTTCCGCCGCCCACAGCAGATCATCGGGTCGCGCGGCCTTGGCAAAGATCAACCGCCCCGGATCGGCGAAAGCTGCAAGGCCCGGCGCGTGCAGCTGCGCACCCTGCCAGCCGGGGCTGATCCAGATCACCGGCCCCTGATCCTGCGCCATCAGCATCGCGGCCAGCGTCCAGCGGGCAGGGCCGCACAGCTCGTGAACCCGCCCGCGCACCAAACCAAGTCCCATCCCCCCTGGCAGGGGCCAGACAGGCCGGGGCGTGGGACCCAGCGGCAGGGGATTCGTCAGTGGCGACATAATATGAGTATAGGGTGTTCTTCCTTTGTTCGCCAGCCTGTGCAAAGTCGCAATCGCGTCCGCCTGCCCTTGCCCTTGCCCTGTCAGTCGTTAGGCTGCGCCCAAATCAAAAACAGGAGCCTAAGATGCAGCTTGTCCCGCTTGGCCGTACCGGCCTGAGTGTATCCGCCCTATGCCTTGGGACAATGACATGGGGCAGCCAGAATACGTTTGCCGAAGGTCATGCGCAGGCTGACATGGCGGTAGATCATGGCGTGACGTTCTGGGACACCGCCGAGATGTATCCGACCAACCCGGTCCGCGCCGAAACTGTGGGCGATACCGAACGGGTGATCGGGGCGTGGCTCGCTGCGCGCGGTGGGCGCGACAGGCTGGTGCTGGCAACCAAGGTGACCGGGCGGGGGCAGGTGGTCCGGAGCGGCGCGCAGATCGACGGGGCCGTGATGCGTACGGCGGTGGAAGACTCGCTGCGCCGACTGAACACCGATTACATCGACCTTTATCAGTTACACTGGCCCAACCGTGGCACCGGCTATCATTTCCGGGGAATCTGGACATATGACCCGCGCGGGATCGACCTCGCAGATATTGACGCGCATATGATCGACGTGCTGGAAACTGCCCGCGACCTGATCGCCGAGGGCAAGATCCGCCACATCGGGTTGTCCAATGAAACCGTCTGGGGGGCGGCGCGCTGGCTCCATCTGGCCGTCCTGCACGGCTTGCCGCGCATGATGTCGGTGCAGAACGAATATTCGTTGCTGTGTCGCCAGTTCGACACCGACTGGGCAGAACTGGCCGCGGTCGAGGCTATGCCCTTGTTGGCGTTTTCGCCGCTTGCGACGGGGTTGCTGACGGGCAAATATGCGGGCGACGTCACGCCGCAGGGCAGCCGTCGTGCGGTCAATGCGTCGATGGGCGGGCGGATCACGCCGCAGGTCTTTCCGGCCGTTGCGGCCTATCTGGGTATCGCGGCGCGTCATGGGCTGGACCCGGCGCAGATGGCGATTGCCTTTTGTGCCAGTCGCCCGTTCCCGAACATCCCGATCATCGGGGCGACCAGCCTTGACCAGTTGGCCATTGCCACAGGCTCTGCTGGCGTGACGCTTTCTGCCGAAGTGCTGGCCGAAATCGACGCCGCCCACCGCGCCCATCCGCAGCCCTATTGACCTTGCAACGCCGCCTTGCACCCGGTCCGGTGCGGATTAACCGAAGGGAAGCCCGATGCGCTTGTGCCTGATCGCTGCAGCGGTGCTGCTGTCGGCCTGTCAACTTGCCCAGCCGGGCAGGACGCCCGCGGGGGCAGAGGTGAACCCTGTCACCATCGAACAGATCAGCGTGACAGTGTTGGACGATCTTTCTGCGGCCGGACAAGTGCCGGTTATGGACGCCGAACCAAGGCCTGCGCCCGAACAGCCGGTGGCGAAATCTGAAGCGGCAATCTCGCCCGCAGATGTGGCCTCACCACCTCCACCACCACCACCACCGCCATCACAACCGCCGAAATCCGCATCCCGGATCGCCTGTGAAAAGGGCGGTGGCGCTTGGGTCGCCGCGGGCAAGACCGGAACCATGTCCTGCCAGACGCCGCAGCGCGACGGTGGCAAACAATGCAACCGGGGCAGCGATTGCGAAGGACAGTGCCTTGCACGGTCGCAGTCCTGCGCGCCTTATGCCCCCCTGTTTGGCTGCAACGAAGTGTTGCAGGACAATGGCCAACGGGTGACGCTGTGCATCGAATGATCCTTGGTATCTTTCTGGCGCTGGCGGCATGTGCCGCGCCTCCGCCTGTCATTGGGTTTCGTGATCCGGCGCGGCAGATCTACTCCAGCGCGGTGTTCGACCCTGTACGGCTTGACGGGATCTGGCGACAGGTGGCCGATTTTGCCGAACGCCGGGGCTGC